>OJKW01000113.1_pt1 | contig 80079 bp, 68 predicted proteins | sample 1596591 | NCBI WGS metagenome assembly OJKW01 (sample SAMEA4350166, study PRJEB24818) | metagenome | biome: human; feature: gut; material: faeces | place: Denmark | collected 2013-09 | reverse complement strand
GCCCGGAGGAGGCGGGCTTATTTTATACCCCGCACCCCGAAGAAGATAAGCGGCTGGGTACCGTTGGCCATGTCCGCATGGACTTCGGGCGCAGCGGCAACGAGTTCTGGCATACATGGTGGCCCCGTGGCCCGGAGGAGCTGAACAGCCCTGTGTTCAAAGCGGAGCTGCAGGAGGTCGTGGACACGCTGCGGGAGAGTGTGCTGAAAAACCGCTTTGCCATGGAGCGTTTCTGTTATGCCCGCGGTGGCAAAATCAGTGGCGGCTGGACACAAAACTACGGTTACATCGTGGAAACGGAGCATTACCGCTACTGCCTGCGTTGTAATCCGTCCCCGGGCGATTATAACTGCTACTGTACGGCCTATGATCTGGATGTCCAGCGGCAGAACATGGCGCGGGAAGAAGCATCCCGCATGGAAATGGGCGGCATGGCATGAGTTGGAACGGAGCTCGTGCCAGAGGGCCTCCCGTTTTCTATGGCAGCTGCGCAGATTCCCGTTGACTTGTGGGCGATCCTGTGGTAGTTGTGTTGTGTACCAACACAGGACGGAAAAGAAAAATAAAAGCTGGAGGTACAAAATGAAAAAACTGCAAATCATGGCGGGTATGCTGAGCGTGCTTCTCCTCGCAGGCTGCGGCGGAGCCGGAGCATCTGCGAAAACGACAGAAGGATATCCGCCGCAAGTGGCATCTGCCGCCACTTCCGGGACCACAGCGGCGCAAAATGGAAACGAAAACCCTTCGGAGGTCGTAACACAAGATGAGGCAGAACGCCCCGGCCCTGTCGATGCGGAGCCGTCGGGAGAAAAGAAAACCAATTCCTCTGCCGGAGAAGCGAAGCCTGCGGCGGAAGTTCCTCCGGTGCAAGTGCTGCCTGCCGAGACTGTGCCGCCTGAAACTCCGCCCACAGGATCCGCCCCCTCTGAACCCGTGACGGATGAGGCAGCTCCACAGCCGGAGGAGAAAGCCTTTGCCATGGACTACTGGCTGGCCTACGCCAAGGACTATGCCGTGAGCATCGGGCTGGTGCTGGATCCTGCGGCAGCCGGCACATGGGACACTCCCATCCGGTGCAGCAGCAAGACGGAAGATGTTTTGGCCGCCTATATCCGGGATGATCTGACGTACTATAAGGATCAGGAAGGCTGCACCGCCGTCTGGATCTGGGCAGAACAGATCGGAGACGGACAGTACGAACTGTTCATCGGACGTGGATAACGGAAGCTGTATATAGAGGAAAGGCTCTCGTCGAGAGCCCTTTTCTTATGTAAAAATTTAGGAGAATAGGAGGTCTATTTTGAAACGAATCATCAAGTGCGGGACGGCTTTTCTGCTGGCGTTGGTGCTGTGCCTATGCCTGCTGCCTACCACAGCCTTCGCCGCATCCAAACAGGTGTATATCTGGAATTTTCCCCTGTCAGATGATACCTTGAAGTCCAGCGGTAACTGGGGCCACGGTGTGCTGAATTTGCGGTTTGGCTACCGGGTAGGGGCTTCCAGCTACACGCAGTTCCGGTGTCTGGACTCCTGGCAGGGCGAGGTAGCTTACTGCATCGAACCCGGCGCACCGCAGAAAAACTACGATTCCCTCACAGACCACGACGATACCTGGTGGGATCACCTGACTCTGCCGGACGGGCATCCCCTTACGCCCCGTGAGGCGCAGCGGCAGATCGGCCGCATTATGAGCTACGGCTATCACGGCACCATTGGCGGCGGCTGGTGGGCAGATGTAGAGAGTACAGCGGAGAAGATGGCCTGGGCCTATGCCACGCAGGTCCTCATTTGGGAGGTGGTGGCCGGTGAGCGGGACAGCAGCTTCCACCATATTGATGTGAAATCTATGGGCTATGACGAGGCCTTGGAGCGGGTGGATGCAACCCACCCCCTGCGGAGCAAGATCCTCAGCTACTATGATTCCATTGTGGATTCTGTGCAGACCCATAGTAGGCGCCCCAGCTTCTGCGCATCTACTGCCACCAATGCAGAGACGCTGGAACTGACTTGGGACGGCAGCAAGTTTACCGGCAGCATCACCGACACCAACGGGATGCTGGGAAAGTATAGTTTCAGCTGTGAGGACGCCAACCTGACTTTCAGCAAGAGCGGAGATGTGCTGACCATCTCAGCGGAAAAGCCTATCTCGGATGCCGTTACCATTACCGCCGCCAAAGAGGGCACCACCAGCGCCGGTATGGTGGTATGGGGCGATGGCGTGTGGGGCGAACCTACCGGTATTCAGGATGTGGTTACCTACTCTGCCAGCGTCCGTGACCCGGTAACGGCTTACCTGAAAATCAAGACTGCTGACATCCCCGGCAGGATCACGGTGAAGAAGGTGGATGCCGAGGGTGATCCTCTGTCCGGGATCCGGTTTCTGCTGGAATCCTCTGCGGATCAGGTGAACTGGCAGGAGGTGAGCGCGGCGGAAACAGGTGCGGACGGGGCGGTTTGCTGGGAAAACCTGACAGCAGACGGCAGCACCTACTACCGGGTGACAGAGGTGCAGACGGCGGAGGGAATGACGCTGCTGACGGAGCCGCTGTTCGTGGGAACGCTGGACGCAGGCAGCCATGATATCACCATTACCGCCTGCAACAATGCGGGCTTTGCACTGCCCTTTACGGGCGGTACAGGCTTCACGATTTATATTCTGTTTGCAGCACTCATGCTCTGCATGGGTGTTTATTTTTGCAAAAAATCCACGACGAAAAAGGAGAACTGAACCATGAAGAAAACGAAACGACTTTGGGCGCTGCTTCTGGCCATGGTCATGGCCTTGGGGCTTATCAGCACAGCGTTCGCAGCGCCGACCATTGACTCCGGACGGAAAGCGTCCCTTTCCCTTTATAAGTACGACATCACGGCGGCCAGCGAGGACGGGGCGTGGAATACGGCGTCCTATGTCAGCACCGGTGTGCAGGACGATGCCGTTACCGACAAGCTGGCGCAGTACGCTATTCAGGGCGTGGAGTTCACCTATCTGCGGGTAGCTGACATCGCCATGAACAATGAACTGGTGGACGGGCAGCGTCAGGTAGGTGTGCTGTACGGCTTTGCCGAGGGTACCGTGCTCCAGGCCATCGGCCTGACCGCCGCAGATGCACACAAGAGCGAAAACGGCACCCGCTACTATACCGCCGACAAGCTGAATAAGGCCATGAGCGATGCACTGACCGCCAACGCCACCACCGTCAAAAATGCGCTGGAAGCTGCTGCCCGAAATGGCGGCAAGGCCATGCCCGAGACGGATGAAAACGGACACAGCAAGGTCAGCGGACTGGAGCAGGGGCTGTATCTGGCGGTGGAGACCCGTGTACCGGAGAATGTCACCAGCACTTGCAATCCGTTCTTTGTCTCTCTGCCTATGACCACCATCGACGGCAAAGGCTGGAACTATGATGTGACCGTGTACCCCAAGAACCAGACCGGTAGCCCGGACCTTGAAAAGACCGTCCGGGAGGACAAGAACAGCACCGGCAAGAATACCGGCAGCCTGACCGACATTGCGGATGGCTATGCACACACCGCCACCGCCTCTGTGGGCGATGTGGTGGACTATCAGATCATCAGCACACTGCCCACCATTACCTCCAAGGCTACCAGCCTCACGACTTATACTTTTGTGGACACGCTGAGTAAGGGGATCTGCTACAACAAGAATGATGTGGTCATCGAGTTCTTCCGGGATGCCGAGTGCACAGATCAGATCACCGCTTGGGACGAGGATTCCGGCAAGTTCGCCGTTAGCTATGATGACGCTGCCAACACCATGAGCATTGGTATGACCGAGGCCGGGCTGGCGGACATCAACGAGTCCGAGAGTGTCTACACGGACAGCGTGAAGCGTGGTTACAGCGACTGCACCATGCGGATCACCTATGCGGCCACTCTCACCGCCGACGCAAAGCTGGGCGATACCGACAACCCCAACGAGGTGGTGCTGACTTGGAAGCGCACCAACACCAGCTACTATGATACGCTCCAGGACTGCTGCCATCTTTACACCTACGGCGTGGATGTGCTGAAGCAGTTTTCGGACGGCAAGGGCGACCTGACGAATGTCAGCTTCTTGCTGCACAACGACACAGACGATGTGTATATCATTGCCGAGCAGAGGAATGGCATGTACTACGTCAAGGGCTTTACCGACAAGAAGGCCGATGCAACCACTCTTGTTCCGAATGACAGCGGTCATATCATCGTGAACGGTCTGGAGGACGACACCTATACGCTGACAGAGATCGCCACCGACAAGGGCTATGTGCTGCTGAAGGACGGCGTGGAGATCGTCATTGCTGCCGCAGAGAGTGAGAATGCCTGCGAGACCTGCGGCGCAAAGCTCCTGACTGCCAGCGGTACCGTCAACGGCGAACCTGCGAACATGGAGAGCGGCAATGCCATCGTGCCCCTGATGGTCATCAATAATCCCGGCTTTGACCTGCCCAAGACAGGCGGCTACGGCACTTGGATGTTCACCGTGGGCGGCTGTATGCTGCTGGGCGTGGCAGCGTTTATTGTGATCCGTGGCCGGAAGCACAATAAGAACGACCAGTGAAATGGCGACTGCTGGCGGTGTCCTGCGGCATTCTGGCGCTGGGACTGCTGCTTTACCCGCTGATAGGTGAACTACTGAGTGAGCGATATCACTCGGATGTGGAGACGGTGTATGCCGCCGCCATTGCGGACGCCGACGATGCGGAGCTGACGGCCCAGCGGCGGGCGGCGGAGGTGTATAACGCCATGCTGCGGGGTGAGGCGTCGGTCAGTGCGGGAGGGGCTTCGGCCCCTCCCCTGCTCTATGCGGAGCAGCTCACGGTGGGCGGGGCTATGTGCACCATCGATATCCCGAAGATCGGCGTGTATTTGCCGGTGCAGCACGGCACGGGAGCGGAGACGCTGGAGCGGGCCGTGGGGCATGTGGTGGGGACTTCCCTGCCTGTGGGAGGCAGCGGCACCCATGCGGTGCTGTCGGCCCACAGCGGGATGGCTTCGGCGAAGCTGTTTTCGGATATTGACCAGCTTGCGGAGGGCGACACTTTTTACATCCATGTGCTGGGTGAGGTGCTGGCCTACGAGGTGGACCGGATCGCCACGGTACTGCCTTCGGACACATCGCTGCTGCAAATCGAGGACGGGCAAGACCTGGTGACGCTGGTGACTTGCACGCCCTTCGGGGTGAACACCCACCGGCTGCTGGTGCGGGGACATCGGGTGCCGTATGTGCCGGAGCTGGTGGTAGAAAATGGAAAAACTCTGAGGGCTGCGTCTTCGTGGACGCAGCACTATCTCACGGGTTTGAGCATCGGCCTTGGTGTGTTGGCTGCGGCTGGCGGGGTCTGCTTCTTTGCAAGGAGGCGACGCCGTGGGTAAGAAAACCGTTTTGTTGGCGGCGGCGCTGGCCGTGGCGGGGCTTTGTATTCTGCTGTGGCCGGTGGTTTCCGGGCACAGACTGCAAGCAGATATGAATGAGGCGGCACAGGAGTTTTTGGAGGAAGCAGGCCAGCCATACCCCGAATTGCTGGCGGATCTTCAAGCCTACAATCGGCGTATCTATGCTGAAAAGCAATGCAATCTCACTAATTTGGAAGCTTGTGAGGAACCTGCTGTATTGCTGAGAGACTACGGCGTGGAGGACGAGATCATAGGTGTACTGGAGCTCCCTGCGCTGGAGCTGGTCATGCCGGTCTACTTGGGTGCGGCTGATCCCCACCTTGCCGCAGGAGCCGCCGTGCTGGGAAACACTTCGGCACCCATTGGCGGCATAAATACCAACTGCGTCATTGCCGGGCATAGAGGGTGGTATGGTGCGGACTACTTTCGGCATATAGACCGCTTGCAACCGGGCGATGCCGTAACAATTACAAATCTATGGGAAACGCTTACCTACACGGTGGTTGACATTCAGATCATCCAGCCCCATGAGGTGGAGAAGATCAAGATCCAGCCGGGGCGTGACCTGCTGACGCTCATTACCTGCCACCCCTACGCCAGCGGCGGGCGGCAGAGATTGGTGGTGTATTGCGAAAGAAGGGAGTGATGCAATGATGGAGCCTATTGGCATAGCCACATTTGTTGGAGACGATGACATTCTCTATTACGATGCAGAGTCGTTTCTGGACTGCATCCGGGAAGAACTGCCCTATCGGGATACCACCGGGTTCCGTTACGAAGTCCTGACAGACGACCCTACCGTCTGCAAGGCGGCAGATGATATTTTGCTGGATTTCTTCAGTGAGGATGATCCATATACGCTATCTGAATACACACAGAAAATAGGAGGGATCTAAAAATGTTTACATCCGAGAAAATGGTGAAATTCCTGCGGGAAAAATACCCGCCCGGCACCCGCATCCGGCTGGTTTCCATGGAGGACCCCTATGCGCCGGTAGCACCCGGCACAGAGGGCACGCTTGTGTGCGTAGATGACGCCGGGCAATTTCAGATGAAATGGGACAACGGGCGGACTCTGGCCCTCATCCCCGGCGAGGACAGCTTCACTGTCCTGCCGCCCGAACGCAGCGTGCTGAAGCTATATATGCCGCTGACTGCCGAACTCTACGAGCCGGATGAGTGGGGCGATATGCCGGAGGAGGCGGAACGGCTCACCGGCGGCGAATTGGCATCGTATGAGGACAAGATCCGCAGCGCCTTATTCAAAAACCGCATGCAGGAGGAACAGGTCAGAGGCATCATGTACTGGTACAGAAAGCCGGACAGCGTCAACGACAAGGTGCAGTCGGTTGTCTTCGATGTGGAGCAGCGGCACGGCAGGCTGTGGGGCGTGGCGGAGTGTCAGATCAGCGGCGAACTGTCGGCTGGAGAGCTGGCTGCGCTGAAGAAGTACATCTCCGGCCAAGCCTCGGATGGCTGGGGTGAGGGCTTCGAGCAGCGGGAGATCGCACTGGACGGTGGCCGGGAGCTGTATGTCCACCTGTGGCAGGATGAGGACTGGAGCATCCGGACGGAGCAGGAGCGGTTCGAGCCTTACCGGGACAAGCTGCCTCAGCTGTGTTTTACCCTGCTGCCGGGTACGGGGCAGCTCATCTGCGTGAAGCGTGGGGAGAGCGGGTACTATCCCAGCGACTGGTCTACGCCGGATGCACAGGAAAACCGCCGCATTGCGGATGAGCAAAACCGGAAGCTGGGTGTGACACCCGCTCAGGAGGAAGCTATGAAGATCGGCAGCATGTGCGGCTGGGATGTCCCCGGCGCAGACCCGGATCACTGCGTGGACATCGTGCAGCGGAGAGGAGGTATGGAGCTTGGGTAAAAAGGTATTTTCCATATATATGGGCAATCCGGATAGCAGCAATCACGCAGAGCTGGATCTGCCCGCCACGCCGTGGGAACTGATAGATGCACTGGATAAGCTGCGGCTGGAGGATGGGCGGGAACCCTATTGGCAGGTGGAGGACATTGGCCGGTACGGATTTCTTGCACCGCTCCTTGATGGCAGCGACCTGTATCAGTTCAACGCTCTGGCGGAGCAGCTGAGCACATTCGACCATGTAGAAGCCATTGCCTTTGAGGGACTGGTGCAGATGGAGGTCGACGAGCTGTGCCAAACCAATGGCGACGAACTGACCCTCCAGCGATTGCTGGATCTGGCGTACAGTGTGGATGGCTGTCATGTGGTGGCGGAGGTCCGGGATGATGCGGCACTGGGCCGGTTCTATGTGGAGAACGATTTCCTGCCGGAGCTGGAACAAATGCCGGATGGTGTGCTGGAGCTGTTGGACTATGCCAAGGTCGGTAAAAAAATGCGCCGGGACGAACACGGCGCTATGACCCCGAACGGCTATGTAGTACGGGAAGCCGAGCTGCGGCAGGCTCCGCCCAACTTGGGCAGGCCGCCACGAAAGCCGCCGTATATGATCCATTTCCTCTGTGTCAGTGATGTCCGTGCCGTAAAGTTGTACCTGCCCGCAAAGCAGGCGGAGTTGGACGCCGTGCTGGACTGTCTGGAGGTGGATAGCTGGCAGGAGGTGCAGCTGGAGGAATGCGACACCGCCATGCCGGAGATGTGGGCCTTCGTAGATATGGCTCACACCAGCATGGAGCAGGTCAATCAATTTGCGCAGTGTCTCGAAATGCTGGATGCAAATGGGGAACTGGCGGCGTTCAAGGCAGTGGCCAGTCAGCTGGATATTTACAAGCTGGAGGATGCCATGGCGCTGACAGAGCACCTGAGTGAATACGCCTTCGAACCGAATATCCACTCGTTGGAGGATCGGGCACGGGAGGAACTTTCCCTTATAGCAGACGGGCCAGAGCTTGACCTGCTCATCCGGAATTTGAATCTCACCGCCTACGGCGCAGACCTGATGTATAGAGATAGGGGCATCCTCAGTGACTATGGCTATGTCCATCGTCCGGATGGACAGCCTATGCATCTGCCGCAGCAGGGCATGGATATAACCATGCAGTAAACTGAATCAATAATGGGGCCGCTTTCCGAAAAGGGACAGCGGTCCCACTTTTTGCACCCTTTTCGGTGAGCGGTACCCGGAAAGGAGTGCAAGAATGACGAAGGAGACCATCTCCCGGTATCTGGAGAACGGATGCAAGGGACATAAAAATGTGGTCAGCAGCCGGGAATTGGAGCGGGCGCTGGGCATCAGCGGAAACGAGCTTCGCAGGCACATCAACCGCCTGCGGCGAGGCACTGTGCCGATCGCAGCAGATCAGCGGGGGTATTACTATGCGGAGACGGCGGCAGAGGTCTATGCCACCATCCGAAGCCTTGAGAAAATGCGCAGCGGGTTAGACGCCGCCATCTCCGGACTGGAGCGGGCGCTGGAGAAATTCGGTGAGTAGGCAGATGACGAAGCTCATGCCGTGGGTAGGCGGCAAGGCCCAGCTCATGTGGGCCATCCAAATGCTGCTGCCTACCCACTACAAGACACTGGTGGATGTGTTTGGCGGCAGCGGCATTATCACCATGAATACTTCCGTCCCCAGCGGGTGTCTGCAGATCTACAACGACCTGAACCACGATTTATATAACCTGCTCTTCTGCGCCAAGGAGCGTCCGCTGGAGCTGGTCAGGGAGCTGGGCTTTCTCCCTATCAACGCCCACGATGAATTTGATGTATTGCAGCGTCAGCTGCAGGGCGAGGACTTCACCATGGAGTACATGGAACGGCAGTTGGATCTGACGGAGGTGTTTTTTGAACCACCCCAGGCGGAGGTCGTGCGGCAGCTGCTTTTGGAGCGTGGCAGTTTAGGCAATGTGCGCCGTGCCGCAGCATTTTATAAGCTGCAGCGCTACAGCTACAATGGCAGCGGAGACAGCTATGGCGTAGGCTCCTGCGATATACGGCGGTTTTTCCGGGATCTGTGGGAGTGCTCTCATCGGCTGAAGGATGCGGTACTGGAAAACAAGGATTTCGAGAGCATCATCACCGCCCGAAACGACCCGCAGACCGTGGTCTACTGTGACCCACCCTACTATGAGGCGGAATGCTATACGGTGGAGTTTCCCCGCAGCGACCACCAGCGGCTCCACGATGTGCTGGTAAAGCATGAGGGATTCGCTATGGTGTCCTATAACAACTGCCCGTACATACGGAAGCTGTATGATGATTTCTTCATCTACGAGGTGGAGCGCCCCAACAGCCAGTCCAAGAAGAAAAACAACAAGTACCGTGAGTACATCATGACCAACTACGATCCCCGCCGCTTTGCGCCGCAGATGTCCTTCTTCGGCGACTATGACAGCCGGGGCAAATCGTGCAGGCTGGTGCATATACCGCAGCGGCCTTTAAAAGTATAGGAGGATTTTCGCATGAACAATGAAATGAAATTTGAAAAGAACGGCCTGCTCATTCCCAACGGTGCGCTGGAGGAACTGGGCTTGGCGGGTATCTCCCTGTCTGCGTGGCTGGGACAGGACCACATCCTGCTTATGCCGCAGGAAATGACGGCGCTGCAGCTGCTGCACGCACTGGAGGGCTTGTCTCGGGCCTCCGTGGAGCTGCTGGGTGTGCTGCAGGCGGCGTGCAGGAGGCCCTGCGCCGCCTGCTGTGAAAGGAACATGGAGGATATGGCGCAGGTGCCGGAGAATATTCGGCCCCTGCTTATGCTGAGTGGGTGCTGTCCGTCCGCACTGGCACAGCTTTTGGAGGAAGGAGACATTGTCTATGCTGCCGAATGAGGCAATGTACCCCTACACGGCCAAAGAGGCTCGGGAACGGGGCGAGTTGGAGCTGTGGCGTGCTAACTTCCGCACCAACTGTGCCTGCGCCGGGGCCATAGAGCTGGCCATCCGCAGGGGCTTTGACGGAATGCATCTGGGCGCCGACTGCGCCAAAAGCGTTATTGACCAGTATGGCTACAAGCGGGTGGGCTTTGTGCTGGCCAACACTTTGCAGGAGCAGTCCTATGATGGCCGCTACCACGAGACCAATAAGCAGTGGAGCCGCTCCGTCTTCGTCCCCGAAGATGGAGGACACAGGCATACCTTCCTCATAAACAGCCATCCCGCCGTGCTGGACGGATTCGTCAGCGAATACCGGGCGGAGCTGGCAAAGCTGCACCTGTTCGGCGCAGAACACTGTGAACCCAACTCCGGGGAGCAGGACTTCACCGGCAGGGTGCTGATCCTGTCGCCGGATACGCTGCGGGAATCCTACTGGCAGCCGGAGAATCAGCTGTGGCTGGCCCTGAGCGGCTTTGGCTGTCGGCCTCACGCCCGTGGACGCTCGGTACTCTGCACCTGTTTGGGAGACGGTGAGACCACGAGGTGGAACCGCTCTGAGTTCGTGGGCATTATCCGTGACGAGTGTATCCCTGACTGGGCAGCGGAAAAATTGGCCGAGCTGCGGCACGGCATGAATGAAATGACACTGTAAGGAGGACGCAAAATGAAAACTGCAAAGCGTATCATGCTCATTCTGAGTATCACGGCGCTGCTGTGCTGCCTGCTGTCTGTGGCGGCTTTTGCCGCAGGCAGCGGCGATGTGGCGGGTGCGGTGGAGAGCACCTGGACGGCGGCGTCCGGGCAGATCAAGTCGGTGGTCAACAAGGTGGTATTCCCCGCCATCGACATGATTCTGGCTATTTTCTTCTTCGTGAAGCTGGGGACGGCGTATTTTGACTATCGGAAAACAGGGCAATTTGAATGGACGGCTCCGGCCATTCTGTTTGCATGCCTTGTGTTCACGCTGACGGCGCCGCTGTATATTTGGAGTATTATCGGGGTATGAGTGGGAAATTGCGCTGTTGGTTGGCGGGACGGTTTTTGCATGTTCAGGAGGTGATGAATTGTTTATCTGGGACTTTGTAGCGGACAAAATACTGGGCCAGATCGTGGACTGGTTTTATGGACAGGTGGTGGGTTTTCTCGGAAATTTCTTTTCGGAGATGGGCAGCATGGGCGCAGAGCTCTTCGAGATGAACTGGGTGCAGAGCGTGGTGCTGTTTTTCTCCTATTTGGGCTGGGCCCTGTTTGCCACGGGGCTGGTGGTGGCTGTGTTTGAATGCGGCATCGAGTATTCCGCTGGGCGGGGCAATGTGAAAGAGACGGCGCTGAATGTCCTTAAGGGCTTTCTGGCCGTCTCTCTTTTTACCCAGGTGCCGGTGCGGCTCTATTCTTTGGCAATTTCCTTGCAGGGTACCTTGACGGCGGGCATCACCGGCTTTGGGTCCACCAGCATCGGGGATGCGGCAAAGGCGGCGCTGGCAGATCTTGAAAACCTGGAAAGCCTAACGGAGTCCACCTATCCCCTGCGGGGCTTTGGGCGGGAGACCAGCGGGCTTATGGTTCTTTTCTGCCTTATCCTCATGGCCTATGCGGTCATTAAGGTGTTTTTCAGCAATCTGAAGCGCGGCGGTATTTTGCTGATCCAGATTGCCGTGGGGAGCCTGTATATGTTCTCTGTGCCCAGGGGATATGGAGACGGATTTATCCAGTGGTGCAAGCAGGTCATCGGCCTGTGCCTCACGGCGTTCTTGCAGGCCACCATCCTTGTGGCCGGGCTGATGGTATTCAAAGATCACGCCCTGCTGGGCTTGGGCCTCATGCTCTCTGCCGGGGAAATTCCCCGCATTGCCGGGGCCTTTGGGCTGGACACCACTACGAAGGCCAATCTTACCTCGGCGGTTTACACAGCTCAGAGCGCCGTCAATATTGCCCGGACGGTGGCGGCCAAATGAGGTGCATTACTATGGGCAGCCTTTTTGACGGCATTGGCGGCTTTCCGCTGGCGGCTATACACAACAGTGTGCTCCCCCTATGGGTCAGCGAGATCGAGCCGTTTCCCATTCGAGTCACGCAACAGCGGCTGCCGGGGATGCTACATTATGGAGATATTACGAAGCTGGATGGGGCCATGCTGCCGCCGGTGGATATCATCTGCGGCGGCAGCCCGTGTCAGGACTTGTCCGTGGCTGGAGCGAGAGCCGGATTATCTGGCGCCCGCTCTGGCCTTTTTATGGAACAGGTCAGGCTGGTAAAGGAGATGCGAAATGCAGACAGATCACGAGGCCGGGCAGGTATCCATATTCGGCCCCGATTTATGGTATGGGAAAATGTGCCGGGAGCCTTCTCCAGCGGAGAGCGGAAGGGCGAGGACTTCCGCATCGTCCTGGAAGAGATCGTCCGAATTAAGTGCGGTACCGTTCATGTCCCTGGACCTTACCCCTGGGCATGGCAACCTGCTGGGCGAATCCTACTGGGAACTGATTTCTCCCTATGCTGGCGGTGCCTGGACGCTCAATACTGGGGTGTCCCCCAGAGGCGCAAGAGGATCTTCCTTATCGCGGATTTTGCAGGGCGCACCGCCGACAAAGTATTATTTGACGCCGAGGGCTTGTTTGGGGATACTGCGCCGGGCGTTTGAACGGGGCAAAGCGCTGCCAAAGAAGCTGGAACGGGCGCTGAAGATCCAGGCGGGTCTTGCGCTCCCGGACGGCCAGATCACAGATATAGATGCCTATCACATCAACCAGCGGGACGAGGGCATCGACCTGCAAGGGGTGTCTGGTGCTTTGATGGCCACCTCAAATATGCAGATGCAGACTTTCGTGACGCAGGCAAGTGAAAACACTGAGGGCTTTGACGGCTACAACGGAGACTTGACCGGCGATGTGGCAGCTACCCTCGGAGTCAATTGCGGGATGTCCACCGGCAGGAATGGCGTTATAGCCTTTGCGGCCAACCAAAGAGATGAGGTTCGTGACTTACATGATGTGGCGGGTGCTCTAAATGCACAGCCGGGAATAAAACAGCAGACATTTGTTGCCGGTTTTTCTGCAGGTGCCGGAGCCAGTGCCGGGAGCATCGGATACCACGAAAGTGTTGCCCCAACACTGAAGGCAGGCGCCAGCGGCAACAGTATGCCATCTGTGCTGTGCATCAACGATCAAGGCGGTCAGGTCATGGAAATTTCTGAGAATATGACGGGCACACTGCGGGCGCAGGAGCACGGCCATCAGCCGTTGGTGTACGAGAACCACGGTATTGACAGCCGCTACCGACAGATGGAGGAGGTAGCGCCCACCATGTCGACCCGCTATGGGACGGGCGGCAATAATGTACCGCTGGTGGAGCAGGAACCTGTGATCTGCATTACGGGAAATGCCATAGACCGCCAGCCACAGAACGGCGGGAACGGCATCGGATACCAGCAGGACATCGCCTATACCCTGACTGCCACAGATCATTTATCTGGATATCCAGATAAGTGATCTAATCCCGAGGATTGAGTTATCCCGAGATTAGGCGTGGTCTGTTCGCAAACGTCTTGGTTTATCAATGCTTTTTGTGTGTTGTTCATAAATAACCTCCAGATAAGAAAAATTATAAAAATACCTCTATAATGGAGTTGGCGGCGAAAGTCGACTAACTGCATTCAGAGGTGTTTTTATGTCCGATGAAATTGTATTTGATGTTCTATGCACAAAAGTGCTGGATGCATTGCGGGCTCTGGGGCTTGGTAAGTTCAGCATACGAAACTACTACTACGAAGGAATGTGGCCAATCATAAAGGTCTACCGTTCCGAGGGGGTGATATTGTATAGTGCTGCCTTTACAAATGAAATTGTGGATCGTTTTCGCTTGGAACACGAAAACGGCTTGGTAGTCGACCGAATCTGGGCGAAAGTCAGAAAGGCTGCAGCTCTCTTTGAGGAGTATGTCCAAACCGGAAAAATCGTTTGGAAACGTGTTAGACCTGCTCCAAAAATCCCCTTGACTCCGTACTATCAAGAACTCCTGTGTAGCTTCTGTCAACATGAAGCGAATACACGAGCCATTGGATTTGAGAGTCTACGGGACGAGGAGAATGTCTGCCGCAAATTCTTTGCATACCTCGATGCCAGCGGTTACCATACTTGCCAAGATATTAATTTAGTAAATGTCAACGATTTTCTGCTGTTCATCGCATCTCAACGAAAATCGAGCATGGACAGAGTGCGCAACACATTGAAACATCTGAGTGCATACTTGGTGTCCATACAAAACTGCTGCGATTTCAGCGCCGTGTTGACTACTCGTCCTGCACCCCGAAAGAAGCTGCGACCTGCCTTTTCCTCAAAAGAGGTTCATACCGTCATGGATGCAGCGGCAAAAAATCCATCTTTATCGCTCCGCGATACTGCTATGTTTGCTGTTGCCGCCAGTTTGGGACTGAGAGCTGGGGACATTGTTCGCTTAACGCTCTCGGACATTGACTGGATTCATCATGAAATACGCTTCGTACAGAACAAAACCGGAGTGGAACTGCACCTGCCTCTCGAAGCATCGGTAGAAAACGCCATTGCGAACTATATCCTTCACGAGCGGCCTAAAACACAGTCCCCAGCGCTCTTTGTGCGTTCCCGTATTCCGTTTGACTTTATGACTTCGACTGCTGCAGGAGACCGGCTCAGAAAATATATGAAACTCTCTGATGTTGATTATACTCCGGGTGACGGCAAAGGCTTTCACAGTTTCAGAAGGTATGTTGCCAGTTCCATGATAAACCAAGAAGTACCGATCGATATAGTGAAAGAAATCTTAGGGCATACGCAGATAGGCTCCATGAAAGCATATATGCGGATCAGCCGGGACAAGCTGGCAATGTGTGCACTCGGACTTGACGGTATCGAGGTTATTCAGGAGGCTCTGTTATGAAATATACTTTCACGGGGGCATTTGCACCTTTTATCTGCGGCTTGATTGAAAAGAAACAAGCCCTCGGCCATGACTACCACGGAAGTGCATGCATTCTTCGAACTTTTGATAAATTCTGCCGTGAGCAATTTCCGCACGAGACCTGCTTGACTGCGGAGTTAGCTATGAAATGGGCCGAACAGTCCAAGACTGAGAAAAATCTGTCCAGATTGAATAGGGTATCTGTGGTCCGGGAACTCGCTAAATACATGAATAGTGTAGGAGAACAGGCGTATCTTTTGCCGCTCCAACTCACGAAGAAAACTGGACGCCATATCCCGTACATTTATTCAAAAGAAGATTTGTCCAAGTTGTTCAAGGAAATGGATTCTCTGCAACCCAGCCTCAGATCGCCCACAAAACATCTGGTAGTATCTGTAATATTCCGAATGATTTACTGCTGCGGTCTCAGACCTGTAGAAGCCAGACGGCTCCGAAGAGAAGATGTCAACTTGTTTGATGGTACGGTGAATATCCTTGAATCGAAAGGACATAAGGACAGAATCGTTGTCCTGTCCGAAGATATGCGTGAACTGTGCAGAAATTACGACCAGCGCGTGGAAGCGATACATTCTGAGCGCAGGTACTTCTTCCAGAGTCCAAGTGTACGAGGTGACGGAATGTACTCAATGGAGTGGATTATTCCGACATTCAGAAAGTTCCTTCAGACGGCAGGTATATCCGGATACGGTGAGATCCGTCCCAGACTTTATGACCTACGGCATACATTTGCAACACATCGGCTGTACCAGTGGGTAAAGGAAGGAAAAGATATAAATGCCTGCCTTGCGTATTTAAGTGAGTATATGGGCCATTCAAATCTCGAGAGCACGGCATATTATATTCATCTTCTTCCAACGCTATATACCGACTTGCCAGAGCTGCACCTTGATAGTTCCTTTGAGATGGAGGCGGACTTATGCGACTGAAAGATGAGAAGTTCTATAAAACAGTGAGGGATTTCCTTGACATCTACTTGATCAGGCACAAAGGCTATAGTTTAAATACACAGAAATCGTATCGAGAGGCAATAAATCTCCTTCTCCTCTATTTCAAGATGGAGCGTGGGCTTGAATATGCCAATGTTGGATTCGAGGATATCACTTACTCAAATATAACCGGTTTTCTCGAATGGCTCTCAAAATCCAGAGGATGTTCTCCGGCAACGGTGAATCTGCGTTTGATGGCAATTCGTTCTTTCACAAAATATGCAGGAATCTTAGATTCTGGCAAAATCTATATGCAAGTCGAAGTCGGCAACATCTCTATTCGGAAAACTCCGGGAACAGTTGTGGAGTTTCTGACGGTACCAGCATTGGAAACTCTTTTTGAGCAACCCAACCGCTTCAAGACGAATGGATATCGTGATTTCTGTTTTATGCGGTTGATGTACGACACCGCAGCACGTTGTCAGGAACTGGTGGATGCAAAAATTCATGATTTGATCATTCGAAAAACTCATGCAACAATCTGCCTTGCTGGAAAGGGAAATAAACTGCGAATAGTCCCAATCTCCCCATCTGTGGTTGAATTGCTCAAAACTTATCTGGATAAAGCGCATCCGACCGAGCAGAGGCAGAGTGATGACTATCTTTTCTTTACAACGCATCATGGTTGTAAAAACAGAATGTCCACCGATGCTGTTAATCTATTTATGAAAAAATATGGTGAAACGGCAAGGCGGGCTTGCCCTGAAGTACCGGAACGAGTACATCCACACCAACTTAGGCATTCCCGTGCCATGCATCTGTATCGTGCCGGTATGCCTCTTGTCCTTCTCTCTGAGTTTCTGGGCCATGCCGACGTCAACACTACCCGAATCTATGCATGGGCCGATACTGAGATGAAGCGGCAGGCAATTCAAAAGGTATCCAAGGCCACAGCAGATGATTCTATTGAACCAATATGGGCAAACGATGAGGAGATGATAAAGCGTCTTTATGGTTTGGCTTGATTTTACCACATTTTAACCGTGTTCATAATGCGACGACCAGCTATGATCTGGTCGCCGCAAATTTATTATCCGGAGGATTTAACATGAATTACAGCAGAAAAAACACTATCTCTCAACAAAAAAACGATGGCCAATCTTACTCCCTCGGGATAACTCAATCCTCGGGATTAGATCACCATGCGGTCTACAGCCGCCAGCGTGTGGATGACTTCAGGGAGAATGATGTGGTCAGCACACAGAGCGCACGCCAGTGTAAAGATGCCGTCGATCTCGTTTGCCAAAAGGCAGATGTCCATGCCCATCTCATTCGCCGCCTGACTCCATTGGAATGTGAGAGATTGCAGGGCTTCCCGGATGGGTGGACGGACATCCCCGGTGCATCCGACAGCGCAAGGTATAAGGCCTTGGGCAACAGTGTGGCCATCCCCTGTGTGGACTTCGTGATGCACTGTTTGGTACAGGCGGTCCAGATGAGCGAAAATATTCGTTAAACTTGTCCGGTATGCTGCCTTTGCGCTTCTATTCTCGTTAGACTTGTCAATAGCTTATGCGCCGCAGTTGGGCTATGCTTTGCTTGCCTCGGGAGAGGCGGAAAGGAGCAGGCTATGGAAGAAAAGAAGAACCTCTGTGCGCCCATCCCGCTGTCGCTGCACCAGCGGCTTCGTGCGGAGCAGGAGCAGCGGGGCCAGACCCTGTCCGACTACATCACGGACATACTCAAAGAACATTTTGAAGGAGGAGCACGAACTATGAACGCCAACAATCGCACCATCGCCTTTCAGGTACCGGAGGAACTCTTCGGTCGGCTGAAGGACTATCTGGCCAGGAACGGCCTGAAGCAGAAGGATTTCATTCTGGGTCTCATTGAGCGAGAGCTGAATGATGCCGGGAACGAAGAATAAAACACACAGAAGCCGCAGGCAAACACCTGCGGCTTCGCTTTTGGGAGGAGAACTATGTATCTATACCCCGAAAATTTAACGGCCCGGCCTATGCTGTGGCTGTGGACGCTGCGGGATGTGGCGTGGATCGGGACAGGGCTTTTGCTGTCGGTGCTGGCGCTGACCCAGACCGGCAGCATGATCCCCTTGGTCATCATGGCGGCGCTGGCCTTTCTCTGCATTCGGCACGGAGGGATCAGCATGCTGGACTTCCTGCGCTATGCTGCGGCGTTTTTCTTTTTCGGACAACAATATTATGTGTGGAGGGAATCGGCATGAGCAGGAAAAAATCTACCCGGCAGCTCATCGGCATCGATGATATTAAAAATGACAGCGTCGTAACGGCGGACGGAGAGCTGGCCTTCTACTTCGTTCATCCCAGCAATCTGAATGTTTTGCCGGAGCAGGGCGTCCGGGCAAAGGTACAGGAGCTGCTGGGCGTGCTGAAGGGTATGGCGGAGCTGGAGCTGCTGGCCCTGGACTCCAAGGAGTCCTTTCAGGATAACCGCCAGTTCTACCGGCAGCGGCTGGAGGAGGAAGATATGCCCGCCATCCGTGGGCTGCTGGTGCAGGATCGTCAGCATCTGGACAGTGTCCAGACCACCATGGCCTCCTCCCGTGAGTTCTGCTTCGTGCTGCGGCGCAGAAAAACGGACGGGACCATGAACTATGCACCCCTGGAGCAGCAGTTCCGGGACTGCGGATTTGTCGTTCAGCGTGCGGAGGGCCAGCGGCTTCTGGAGCTGCTGGCTATTTATTTTGAGCAGGACGCCACCCACGAGGTATTCTCCTTTGTAGACGGGGCGCAGTGGCTGACAGCGGAAACGGAGGTTTGAAATGCGAATTCTGAAAGTGGAGCCGGGAAAAGCTCCGTATGCGAAAGAGATGGAGGAGGGCCTGAAAGCCATCCAGCGGGAGGTAGAGGGCCTGTTCCAGCCCCTCTCTATGGGAGATGGCGTCATCCTCTGCTGTAACGATGAGGGAAAACTGAACGGCATGCAGCCCAACCGGCGGCTGGGAGATGATATCATCTGCGGGCCTTTCTTTTTGGTGGGAGATGACCATGCAGGGGGCTTCTGCTCCCTGACGGAGGAGCAGATACAGCGGTATACGCAGATGTTTCAGGAGCCGGAACAGTTTACCGGGCAGGAGCCGGAACTGGAGCCGTACATGGAACTACATATGTGGTGAGGAGGAAAAATGAAGAATCCATTTTCTAAAAAGGCCCCGTCCCAGCAGGAAGCGTTCCTCCGCACTTATCTGGATCGCATCGCACCGGGGGTGGTGAAATTCGAGGTGGATCATTACATCTTCGGCAGCACCTACCGCTGCGCGTGGGCGCTGCGGGAATATCCGGCCAGCACCGAGGCCCAGGCGCTCTTGCGGGAGCTGGGCGAAAAAAGCGGCGTGACGCTGCGCATTTACTGCCGGCAGGTGTCTCCCGGCGAGGAGGACAGGATCATCGACAACGCCAACAAGAAAAACAAGCTGGATGGCTCGGACCCCAACAAACTGCGGCAGGCGGTGGCGGCGGAGAGCAATCTGCGGGATGTGGCGGAGCTGGTGCATAAAATGCACCGGGAGCACGAACCGCTGGTCCACTGTGCCGTGTATCTGGAGATGACGGCGGACAGCAAGGAATGGCTTCGTCAGCTCCAGACGGATGTACTGACGGAGCTGGTGCGCTGCAAGCTGAATGTGGACAAGCTGCTCCTGCGGCAAAAGCAGGGATTCTGCTGCGTCAGCCCTGTGGGCAGTAATGTGCTGGGCCGGGAGTTTGAGCGGGTACTCCCCGCCGGCAGCGTGGCCAATCTCTATCCCTTCAATTACTCCGGCAAGACAGATCCCAACGGCTTTTACATTGGGAAAGACAAGTACGGCAGCAACATCGTGGTGGACTTTGACCGCCGGGACAGCGACAAGACCTCCGCCAATATTCTTATCTTGGGCAACAGCGGCCAGGGCAAGAGCTACCTCATCAAGCTGCTGATCTGCAATCTGCTGGAGGCAGGCAAGTCGGTGATTGCCCTGGACGCCGAGCATGAGCTGGAGGAGTTGTGCGAAAACTTAGGTGGGTGCTTCATTGACCTAATGGCTGGGGAAAAGCGCATTAATGTGCTGGAAGTGCGGAGCTGGAACGAGGACACCGACGAGACAGCCCCGGAGACATTTCGCAAGTCCACTCTACTGGCGCGGCACATCTCTTTTTTGAAGGACTTCTTCCGGGCCTACAAAGATTTCTCCGCCCCACAGCTGGACACCATAGAGCTCATGCTGTCCAAATTATATGCCCGTTGGGGCATTACAGAGGAGACGGACTTGCGCCAGCTTGCGCCGGGGGACTACCCCATCCTCTCCGATTTGTATGACCTCATGCAAGAGGAGCTGGCCCAATACAAACCGGGTTCGCTGTACACGCAGGAGCTGCTGCAGGAGGTGCTGCTGGGTCTGCACTCCCTGTGCGTGGGGGCGGATGCACCGTTCTTCAACGGACACACCAATATCTCCGGCGACCGATTTCTGGTGTTCGGTGTAGGCGGTGTGCTGACGGCGGCTAAGAGCCTGCGGAACGCCCTGCTGTTCAATGTGCTGGCGTATATGTCGGACCGGCTGCTGACGGGCGGCAATACCGTGGCGGTGCTGGATGAGCTGTACCTGTGGCTGTCTAACCCGGTGGCCATTGAGTACATCCGCAACTGTCTGAAGCGTGTGCGCAAGCGGGACTCGGCGCTGGTAATGGCTTCTCAAAACCTGGAAGATTTCGACCAGGAGGGTGTGCGGGAGATGACAAAACCGCTTTTTGCTATCCCGCCCCATCAGTTCCTGTTCAACCCCGGCTCCATCGGCAAGCAATTTTACATGGACATGCTGCAGCTGGACGAGGCGGAGTTTGAACTCATCCAGCGGGCAAGGCGTGGCGAGTGCCTGTATAAGTGCGGCATGGAACGGTACCATCTGGAGGTGAAAGCACCGATGCACAAGGCGGTGCTGTTCGGCTCGGCTGGCGGGCGGTGATGGAGGAGGTGACCTTGCATGAGTACACAGCTTGTTCGTTTGGCGGCCGCCGTGCTGACCAGCGAAAAAGGCCGCAAAACAGTCGGGTGGGTGCTGGCGGCGATTTTGTCGCCGGTGATTTTATTGGTGGCGTTCTTGTGCTGTGTAGGTTCCGGCACAGCCGAGCACAACGGCGCTGTCGTATCGGCGGCGTTCTATGGGACGGAGCTGTCTGAAAGTGTCCCGACAGAATACCGGGCACAGCTCACGCAGATGCGGGGATCCTTCTCCCATCTGGATTCGGCGGTGGCCGAGGTCAATCAAAAATCCGAGGGAAACAGTCTTGACCCGATGCAGGTCAAGGCTGTTTTCTTTGCCCTCTGCTTTGGAGCGGATACGCTGTCGCAGACAGACGCGGAGGCGTTCGTGGCTTGCTTCTGTGAAACGGAGACGAGGGTGCGGGAGGAGACGGGCGAAACCTATGAAGTGGCCGTACCGCTTCCTATGGAAGAAGTCTATGCGCAGTTATCCGTGTGGCGGGGCCGTGCGGTCACGGCGGAGGAACGCTCCAATGCTATGAAGATCTATTCCATGGTCATGGGCAGCACAGGCGGCACCTTTAACGGAGCCTATGAGCCGGGCGGCAATGCGCCGATGGAACTGGAGGCATCTCTGTTTACAGACCCTGCCACAAAGAACAGTGCAGATCTGGCCATCTATGCCGCCAACGCATGGAACTCCGGGTGGGGCTATGTGTGGGGTACCTTCGGCCAAGTACTGACGCCGGATCTGCTGCAATATAAGATCTCGCAATACCCGGAGGGCGTAGGGGATGAAGCCGACTTCATCCGTTCCCATTGGCTGAATAGGCGCACCACCGACTGCGTGGGGCTCATCAAAGGATACGGCTGGCTGAACACCGTGACTATGGAGATCCAGTACGGCAGCAACGGTATGCCCGATGTGGGGGCGGACGGTATGTACTATAACGCCGGGCACAAAGGTAGCATCGAGACCATGCCCAACACGCCGGGACTGGCCGTGTGGAAGTCCGGGCACATCGGTGTATATATTGGAAACGGTGAGGTCATAGAGGCCATGGACACCCGGTACGGCGTGGTAAAAACGAAGCTCCAGGGCCGAGGCTGGACCCACTGGCTGGAGGTGCCGGGGATCAAGTATGACTAAGGAGGAACGGAAATTGGAAAGTAAGAATATCACCATCGGATTTGACGCAGCCAAATTGGATGCGCTGGAGTTTGTGCTCCGCAAGCAGCGGTCTTCCGTGCAGCGGCGCATGGAGGAAGTGCTGCAGCAGCTCTATGAGTCGGAAGTCCCGGAAGCGGTGCGGGAGTATGTGGACAGTAAGTCTGCTCCTGCGGCCAGACCCAGGCGGCCCGCAAAAGCGTCCGTAACGAAGCAGAAAGAGGGCGATGAGCATGGCACAGCATGAAGAAATCGTCCTGTGGCTGGACCGGAGGTGGAAGAACGCCATTGAAAAGCACCTCAAGGGTGAGACGCTGCAGGAGCATTTGGAAACTGTGCTGGACGAGCTTTGCAATCGGCTTCCGGAACGGGAGTATGAGCGTATCAGCCGTGCAATCCAGTCGGAAGCTGCCGCACAGCGTGCGGAGGAAGAAGCGGCCCGGACTTATGCCGCCTACCATGTGACGGAATGCGGCCAGGAATGGTACTTCAAAACCTCGCCCGGTGAGGAGCTGTTGGCGGTCGGGAAAAAGCTGCGCGGTTATGTTACGAAGGGCAGCGGCGTGGCGCCAGACAAATTCATCGGAATGTTTTTCGACGGGCAGCCCATCACAGCAAAAGAGTTTGATGCCCTGACAGCCCTTCGCATGGAGAACACCGGAAAGGTGCGCGGCGTGTTCGATGTGAACTTCGACAAGCGTGAGTTCTCCGCTGTTCACATTATAGATGGTTGGCAGACCTGGGCAATGCGTGATGTATCGGTGGCGGTCTATCACGCCACCCGGTCGCAATTCGCATCTGGCGATGATAAGTGGCGCAAACTGTTGGATCATCTGAATGGCAAAGAGATCACCTCGGCGGGACATCTCTCTGCACGGAATTTTTCTTTCGGTGAGGAGATCATCGAATCGGATGGCAAGCTCAACTTTTATCTGCAGGCGGACTTCGATGTGGATGCCGCCTTCGGTACATTCGTCTGCACCGATCAGAACGATGACTGGCTCAACATCTATGCCAACTACGACATCGAGAAAGACCGTCTCTGTGACACGCTGGAGCTGAATCTCTGCAAAGGAGATGGCACAGAAGAAAACTGGAGCTATCACCTCAACGCTGCTGAGCAGGAGGTGTTGGCACGCAAGATGGAGGACTACTGCCAGCAGCAAACCGGCATGAGCCTGCACGAGTACGCCCAGCAGCTTCGGGAGAGTGGATCACAGACTCCCGAAATGCAGATGTAAGCATGGCAGGCAGAGGTTTACAAGGTTTTCTCTTGACTGATTATCGGCGCACCGATATAATAAGAGCGGTGATGTATATGACGATCCAACAGATACTGCGGGAAAAGAACCTCTCCCGCTACCAGCTCTCCAAGAAAAGCGGTGTGCCTTGGGCAACGCTGGCGGACATCTGCTCCGGCAAGACAACGCTTTCCCGATGCAGTGCCGGTACACTCATGAAGCTGTCCTCCACACTGGATATCCCGATGGAGCAGCTCATTACGCTGACCGTGGAGAAACCACAAATGCATGGCGGCAAGCCGACTGACCGAACCTATTTGGAAAAGAATCTGCCCGCCAGTTTGGATAGGGCGCTTCGTGAGTACATTCAGGGCGAAAAGGACAAGGTGTCTTATATGGACTGCCTGTGGGGAGAATTGTATAGTGCGATTAACTCCAATCAGTGGAGCAACGCCATTACCCAGGAGCAGGCTGATTATCTTCGCACAAAATATTTATGAGGGGGGTGAGAACCTATGATTGATTTTACCAACTGCCTAGTCAACCGCTTCCGCGCCTACGGCGGAGCCAATGGGAATAAAATCAATATCACCTATCAAGGACATAGCTATATGCTCAAGTTCCCTCCAAAGCCCAGCCGAAATCGGGATATGAGTTACAGCAACGGCTGCATCAGCGAATATGTCGCCTGTCATATCTTTGAAATGTTGGGCTTTCGGACACAGGAAACGCTCCTCGGAAACTATACGGACAGCCGCGGCAAGACAAAGCTGGTAGTTGCCTGTCGGGATTTTACAGAGGACGGAAAACGGCTCATCGAGTTTGCCCATCTGAAGAATACCTGCATCGACAGTGAACAGAACGGTTATGGAAAAGAACTGTCCTCCATTCTGGAGGCCATCGAGGAGCAGAGTATTTATCCCTCCGATGAGCTGCGGCAATTTTTCTGGGACATGTTTATTGCGGATGCGTTCCTTGGAAACTTCGACCGGCATAACGGCAACTGGGGTTTCCTCGTGGATGAGGAGAAGCAGCAGGCAGAGCTGGCGCCGGTCTATGACTGCGGTTCCTGCCTGTACCCGCAGCTTGATTTGGAACGGATGAAAACTGTGCTGCAAGACGAAGCGGAAATCGACCAGCGCATCTATACCTTCCCAACTTCCTCTATCGAAGAAGGCGGGAAAAAGATATCTTATTTTGATTACATTTCCTCGCTGAAAAATCCGGATTGCAATGAGGCGCTCAAGCGTGTCTGTTCAAGAATCGACCTCGATGCGATCCATAACTTTCTAGAAGATGTCCCGGAACTGCTGCCGATCCAGCGTGAATTCTACCTGACCATGCTGACCGAGCGCAAGGAGAAAATTTTGGATTACAGCTTGGAACTTCTGATGGAGCAGGAGCAGCACACTTCGCCAGTGCTGGAGATGTGAAACCGAATATTCTATTTGGAGAGTCGTGCCAATTGGTGCGGCTCTCTTTTTCCGTCTCCGATACATGTCGGCTGAGATGCCGAGCAGGAGATGCCCCGTGTCCGCCCCTGTGGGCCGCTGTGTGGCCTCGTGGGAGCGCGGGAGGGTAAGGATAGCACCCTGGCAGGTTGAGCGAGGTTTTGGGCCGATTTTCGGTGCGCCGAAATCGGGGCAGGAGAAAGCCTTTGGCGCTTTATTGCGCCATTGGCCCTTACGGCAGCCCGCAGTGCGGACTGCCACGGAGGTTTGCAGCACTTTGAAATTGACGCTGATCATGCGAAGACGAATATGCTTTGGCGCTATTTCTTGTAAAAATGCCTGTTTGCCCCGTGTTTGCAGGGCCTTTGGGAGGCTCTGACACTCAATGGAAGGAGGTGCAGTTCAATGGATAAAAACGGAAAAAGCCGACACTCTGTCTGGCTGTCAGACGAGGTGTGGCAAGAGGTGGACGCATTCTATAAGCTGGATAACTGCCCTACTCGCAACGAGTTTGTGGAGAAGGCGCTGCGGCAGTATTGCGGTCGTCTGCACGCCGAGCGGACAAGTGCGTATCTGCCCCACGCACTACAGGAGATGCTGGAGGGCACACTGGGCGTGTTCGGCGACAGGCTGGGCAAGCTGCTGTTCAAGCTGGTGGTGGAGCACAACATGACCAACCATCTGCTGGGCGGCGACATAGACATGACCCGGGACGAGTACAACAAAATGCGCGGTAACAGTGTCCGGGAGGTGGCGGGTACGCATGGCAGCATCTCTTTTAGGGATGTGTTGCTATTTCACCAGGAGGAGTAACCGATGGCACGGCTGATACAGAAAAGCGGGTACATCCAAGGAGGCCGTGCGGCAAGATACATGGAGTATGTTGCCAAGCGAGATGGCGTGGAGGTCATTCAAAGCACCGAGCCGGTGACTAAAAAACAGATGCAGTTCCTCACAAAGCTGCTGAAGGACTTCCCGGATGCAAAGGAATTGTTCGAATACAGAGACTACCTACAGACGCCCAACCGGGGTACGGCGTCTGCGTTTATTGTTGCTGCGCTGGACACGCATCTGCATGAATTGGAATCCGAGAGCGGCTATATGGCCTACATCGCCAACCGGCCCCGGGCGGAAAAGCCCGGCGGTCACGGGCTATTCAGTGCGGCAGATGTTACGGATCTCAAGGCGGCAAAGAATGAACTGGAGACTCACGCCGGAAAAGTGTGGACCTTCATTTTCTCCCTGCGGCGGGAGGATGCGGAGCGCCTGGGGTACAACAAAGCAGCCACATGGCAAAATTTATTGAAGCAGGAGAGCCACTCCATTGCGGAGGCCATGCGTATTCCACCGGAGAAGTTTCGTTGGTACGCGGCATATCACGACGAGGGACACCATCCGCATATACACATGATGGCGTGGTCGGACGATCCCAAGGTGGGGTTTCTAACGCAAAAGGGGATCGCATCGATTCGCTCCAAGATGACGAACGAAATTTTTCGGGATGAGATGACGGAGCTTTACATTCGGAAGGATGCCGCCTACAAGGAGAGTATACAAACCGCCAAGGCATTGTTACTGGAGCGCATTCGGGTGTTGGAAACCGGTGCCGCCGATGACCTCGGGCTTGTGAAAGAGCTGCAAGAACTCTCCCAGGCACTGACGCAGGTCGGCGGCAAACATGTCTATTCCTATCTGCCAAAATCGGTCAAGGCACAGGTGGATGCCATTGTGGAGCGGCTGGCGCAGCTCCCGGAGGTGGCGGCTTGCTACGACCAATGGTGGCAGCTGAAAGACGAGATTGCGGGCTACTACGGGCGGAACACACCGCCTCGCCAGCCGCTAACGCAGCGAAAGGAGTTTCGTTCTCTTAAAAACTGGATCATCCGAGAGGCAGAGGACATCTCGTTTTCCCCGCCTGCTGACAGTGTGGAGCCGGGGGAAAAGCAATCGGCAGAGAAAACGCCGCCTATCCGTGGCTCTGTTGATGTGCAGCCAGTGGGAGAAACTGTGTCTGCAAGGCATATTCCGGCAAATGTGGTCATGCGGCTGCTGCATCATATGGGGCAGATATTTAGGACGAGTATGCCGGTCATCCCACCTGCGCTGCGTATTGACTCCAAGCGCCGCAGACGGCTGCAGGAGAAGCGCATGGCCTTGGGACACAAACGAGATGACCACGAGGACGAGCGGCTTCACCATATCAACGACAACACCATGTAACAGGAGGTATAATGCATGGGAAAATTTGTATATTTCACATCCGCAGAGAAACGGCAGGCCAACGAGGTTGACCTGCCATCTTTTTTGCGTGACCGGGGCGAAAAGCTCCTCCAGGCTGGACGGGAGTACCGGCTGGTCAGCGACCACAGCATCACTGTGCGTGGGGCGATGTGGTATGACCATGCCATACAAAGAGGCGGACATGCCATCAGCTTCGTGCAGCAGTTCTATGGGAAGTCCTACCCGGAAGCAGTAACTATGCTGCTGGGCCGGGACGGACAGGGCATCTTTCCCATCGCAAAGCAGGACCCGGAGCCGCAGGAGCCAAAGCCCTTTGCCCTGCCGAAGCCTTACTTGACTATGCGCAGGATGTATGCCTATCTCACCAAGCACAGGTGCATCGACCGGGATGTGGTCACGGCGTTTGTGCAGGAGAAGCTGCTCTATGAGGATGACCCACACCACAACTGCGTGTTTGTAGGGCTGGATGAAAACGGAGAAGCCCGGCACGCACATCTGCGCAGCACCAGTTCCCAAGGCAAAGTATTCCGCATTAATGTGGAGAGCAGCGACATAAAACACAGCTTCCACAAAAACGGGACGGACCGTTCCCTCTATGTCTTTGAAGCACCCATTGATCTACTGTCTCACATTACCCTCTACCCGGCAGGCTGGCTGGAGCACAGCTATGTGGCCTGCTGCGGCACCTCCATCCAGCCCGTACTGGAGCGCCTGCGGCAGAACCCGAAGCTGGACACGGTGTACCTCTGTTTGGATAATGACGAAGCGGGGGAGGATGCTTGCGACGGTATGATGGACACCCTGGAGGATATGGGCTACGATGTGGGTCGCCTGCGCCCGGAGGGGAAGGACTGGAACGATGACCTGCGGGCAAAGCGGGGCAAAGCGAAAACCCCGACAGCATAAGGCTGTCGGGGTAAATTCATTCATCCAACATCAATTGCCCATCCAGCGCCTGCTGTTTTAGTCGCTGGAGCTGTTCTTTTTCTAGCTGGGCAATGCTCTTTTCGGGTGTAGGCAGATCTTCCGGCATTGTGCCGCCGATTTTTTCGATAGCCTCGCGGACCTCACTGCCGACTTTGTAATGCACGGCAGTGGCGGTATCAGCGCTATCCACGCCATCCTTCCGAAGCTTTTCCTCTGTTTGGGAAATACGGAACAGATTTGCGATCAGTTCCGTGCTGCCCATATAGTCAAGGATCTTCTGCCCTACTTCCAAATTTTTCTTCCGATGTATGTCGTCCACGGTCATGCCGCCGTACAATCCCATGTACCCGGCGTTTTGGAATACGGCAAACTCATCCGCTGTGATCACGCCGGCATTCCGTGCGGCCTCGGCCAACAGCTGATTCCACTGTTTTATATCGCCGCGAACGACCAACCGACGGCTGTCTTCGTCCAACTGATTAAATCGGTCTGCAACCTCCTGCCGATAAGTTTGGATAGCAAAGTAGGTTTGCCCCAAAGCAATGACCTCTTTGCGCGGATCGCCGTTCTGCACGATCAGATAACAGGCATAGCGGGACAATTCATAGTCGACAATGCTTTTTGTCGTTGCGCCGGCTTTAACGATTTTCCTAACCTCAGGAAAATCGGCAGCTGTGTCGTGGCCGCTGTTTTCACAGGCGATCATAGCGCGTTTGATGACCTTGGCAAAATTTTCCCATTTTGCATAATCCAAAACCGGGGCCAATTCTCTGGCACACCAGTATTCAGACCCGTCGGGACGGGTCCTGCGTATATCCTCAAAACATTTATATTCAGAGGCAACGAGATGACTCATGTACTGTCCCTCCCTTAGTTTTACACGATAATAGTAACATAGATCCATAAAAAAGGAAAGGAGAAAACTCGTGACAGATGCTCTATGGATCCTCCTTGCAGCGGGCGGCGTCATGGCGGCGGTCATAGGCTGCCTGACGCTGCTGAACAATCGCTACACCCTCAACAACATTAAATCCAAAACCGTAGGCGACGGCCAGCATGGCACGGCCCGCTGGGCCACTGACGCAGAGATCCGCAAGACCTATGCCCTCGTGCCGTTCCAAGCGGCAAGTTGGCGCAAAGGGCTGCACCGCCCGGAAGTGCAGGGGCTGGTGCTGGGCAGCATCAGCCATAAGCACGGCATCACCGCACTGGTGGATAAGGACGATGTGCATTGCCTTATGATCGGCGCATCCGGCGTGGGCAAAACGGCCTACTTTCTATATCCCAATTTGGAATACGCCTGTGCCAGCGGCATGAGCTTTCTGGCATTGGATACCAAGGGTGACTTAGCTCGCAACTACGGCGCCATTGCGGAAAAATACTACGGCTACCATGTATCCGTGGTGGATCTGCGAAACCCTACCCGCTCAGATGGCTACAACCTCATGACGCTCATCAACCACTACATGGATGCGGCGCAGGCCACCGGCAGTCTTGCCGCCCGTGCCAAGGCGGAGAAGTACGCCAAGATCCTGGCCAAGACCATCGTGTCACCGAATGGGGATGCAGACTACGGCCAGAACGCCTATTTCTACGATGCCGCAGAGGGACTATTGACTTCCGTGGTGCTCTTGCTGGCAGAATTTCTGCCGCCGGAAAGAAAACAGGAGCGGCGGCACATCGTGTCCGTGTTCAAGCTGGTGCAGGAACTGCTGGCTCCCTCGGGGGTACGGGGCAAAAACTGGTTTACCATCCTCATGGAAAAGCTGCCCCCGGAGCACAAGGCACGGTGGTTTGCCGGGGCGGCGCTGAACACATCCGACCAGGCTATGGCCTCGGTCATGAGCACGGTATTGTCTCGCCTCAACGCCTTTCTGGACTCCGAGCTGGAGCAGGTGCTGTGTTTTGACAGCACCATGAACGCCGAGCGGTTTGCGTCGGAGAAGTCCGCTATCTTCCTGATCTTGCCGGAGGAGGATCAGACCAAAAATTTCATGGCAGGCTTGATGATCCAGACGCTGGCACGGGAGCTGTTTGCCGTGGCGGATGAAAACGGCGGGCGGCTGCCTGGTCGTGTTGTGTTCTTCTGCGACGAGCTGGGGACCATGCCCGCCTTTGACATCCTGCCGCTGTTCAGCGCAGGACGCTCCCGTGGGCTGACCATGGTGCCTATCATCCAGGCGCTGGCGCAGCTGGAGAAAAACTATGGGCGAGAGGGGGCAGAGATATTGACCGATAACTGCCAGGATACCATCTTCGGCGGCTTCGCCCCCAACAGCCAGACGGCGGAGCAGCTCTCCAAGGCACTGGGCAGCCGCACGGTATTGTCCGGCTCGGTCAGCAGAAGCAAGAATGATCCAAGCCAGAGCTTGCAGATGATGGAGCGGCCCCTCATGACGCCGGACGAACTGAAATCCATCCCCAAGGGCAGCTTTGTGGTCATGAAAACGGGGACGCATCCTATGCAGACAAAGCTGCGCCTGTTTCTGGACTGGGGCATTACCTTCGGTGCGCCATATATTACCCCGGAGCATGCCTCTCGACCTGTAACCTACGCCAGTCGACAGGAGCTATTCCTCCGCATCGACCGGGCCTACGGAAAGAAGGGCACCCAACCTACGCAGGCGCAGCAAGCACCTGTTGCCGAGAGGAGAAGCCCCTATTCGGCAATGGGACTTTACAATGAGGACACAAAGACATGAGTTACTTTGGAAGCATCTATGCGGATCAGGAACTATCCCATCGGGCCAAGACGGTCTATATGTACCTCAAGGACCGCTCCAACGCCGACGGCACCTGCTGGCCCAGCGTCCGCAGGATCGCGGAGGACTTGAAGCTGTCCCGCCGCACTGTGCAGCGGGCATTAAGTGACTTGGAACATCATGGTTTTCTGGAACGCACCCACCGCCGTCGTCCCAATGGCAGCCTGACCAGCAGCCTGTATCGCATCAAATGAACGCAGACAGAGCGCACCTCCCACCAAGGGAAAGGTGCGCTCTCGAGTTGTCACGAGGGTAGCGTCACCATGGCGCATCCAGAAGGACTCACTCTATCGGAGGGTATTAAGACAGAGAAAGAACAAACAATAGCTCCTATGATCAGAATCTTCCGCCCTGGAGAAGCATGATGAGCACCCCGAAAAGCACAAATGCAAGTATCGGGAAAAGAGCTCGGAGGGTATTGCCTATCCTCACTTTTCTCTCGTATGCCGCATCCTCGGCGGACATGCCGTCTTTCGCTTCCTTCTCGTCGGAACGATACTTTAGCCTTTATTAGCTACTGTAATTTGTAACTGTCATCCAGTACCAGTTACTGACTCCTGAGCAATGTGTCAATCTCAGCAATGCGATTCTTCGCCTTGCTCAGCTCCCGGTGCCTGTCAGCAAGCTGCTTAACCTTGTATTCTACATCGTGTGATGATATAATTAACGACATATAATGACATCATTATTGTAGGAGGGAATTTCGTTGATTATCTACTTACAGATGATAGAAAGCGACGAAGATAAATCCAAGTTTGAACAGCTTTACATAATGTACAAGGGCTTGATGTTCCATGTTGCCATGAAAATTCTGAAGAATGAATTTGATGCCGAGGATGCAGTACATCAGGCGTTTCTATCCCTTATTGAGAATCTGAAAAAAATATCGGATGTCAAATGTCCAAAAACTAGAGCTTATATCGTTATTATTACAGAACGGAAAGCAATAGATATCATTCGCAGCCGATCAAAACTGGTAGATATGGAATTTTGGGAGAGTACCTATGGCATCGAAATCCCATTGCCTGGTGATCATGGTTTGGCCGATGCTATGGCACGATTACCGGCTGCCTATCGTGATATCCTATTGCTGCGCTATTATAATGGATACTCTGTACGAGAAATATCATCTATGCTGCATATAAAAAAGGATACCGCACAAAAGCAGCTTTGGAGAGCCAAGGCCGCTTTGCAAAAACATTTGAAAGGAGATGCGTAAAATGTCAAACATTGCATGGTCAGAACAGGAACTGGCCAACGCGGCAAAGCGTGTAGCAGAGTCCATGCTTACTTCATTCCCGTCTCCCAGTGAATGCGAACATGTATTTTCCGATGATTTTGAACATAGCATGGAGATATTACGAAAAAAAAGCAAGCGTAGGGTTGTTGCGCATAAAATATGGCAGCGGGCTGCGGTAATATTAATTGTGACGATTCTGTCTGTCAGCACATGGCTGACAGTTGATATACAGGCAAGAGAGCGCGCCTTCCAATGGATAAAAGAAATCTACGAGAGCATAACGATCTATCTTTTCAATAGCGAAGATAATGAAATAGATCACATCTGTTATGAGCCGTCGTGGATACCGGACGGATTTTCGCTGGTAGATAACTATCAAGATAGCGATTATTGTCTTCGCGTATATGCCAACGATACCGGAGAAAAAATGTTTTCTGTTGAATATACCTTGATGCAGCATACCAGCATGAGCACAACAGCACAGGAGTATAGCGAAGTAGTCAAAGTCGATATCAACGGAATTCCAGCAGATTTATACATTGGCAATGAAACTTCACCAGAAAAAGCTTTAATATGGGTGGACGAAGCGAATCAGGTTGTGTTTAATATACAGGGAAATATCAGCAACGAGGACATAGTGCACATAGCGCAATCCCTTATTTTGTCGATTCCTACAAAATAATAAAATCATGTAATTATGGTGTCCAAAAAGCACCCCCTTTCTCCGTTCTAATGCTTAGAAGAATAGAGAAAGGGGGTGTATTTATGAAAAAAAAGCGGAGGAATAACATAATGGGGAACTGTATTAGAACCGAAATGTGGAAAGCATTTCACAACAAAATGATGCGCAGTGCATTGCTGATCGGTTTTATTCTTGTCATAGCTGATTTGGTTCAAACTGCAATTACCGTCAGTGACTTAGGCGCATCCTATGCACATTCCCCGGGCGGATATGATGGGTGCAGCTTATTTGTCAATTGGATCGGCGTCAACGGAGTCACCGTCGGGGCTGTAGTCTTCTATGCCGTTTGGCCATTTTTGGCTGCTATGCCTTATGGGTGGTCATTGTATGAGGACAACAGGTCTCATATGACAAATAATATTCTTACCAGAGTTCCGTATTCTCAATACCTAACAGCCAAAATGGCGGCTGTATTTGTTAGTGGCGGCATTGCTATTGCATTGCCGGTAACTACGGATCTGTTTGCATCCGCGATGGTATGTCCCGCCTGTATTCCTCGGGTTGCACTGCCTATTACAGGATTCTGTTCAGGCACAGCCTTTTTGGCGAAGCTATACTATACCCACCCTTGGCTGCATGCAATCATCTGGTGCGTTATTGAGTTTTTCTGGGGCGGCGTTGCGGCCAGTCTGTGCATTATCGTCGGGCATAAGGTAAAACACCGATTCTTTGTGACAGCAACTCCACTTCTGCTGTTCCTATTACTTGATTTCATTACCCCCATGCTTGCCGACGCAATGAACTGGTATATAGAGCTCTCGCCTTTAAGGCTGTGCAATTTGGCAAGTACAAATCCCAGTCCCACATGGATCATACTTGCGGAACTTATTCTTTTGACATTCGTATCTGTTCTTACGGGGATATATAGGAAATACAGACATGAGGTTTTATAGGCTGTTGCGCTATGATCTGCGGCAGGGATTGCAAAGGAGAAACTATCTGATTGCCACTCTCCTCTTTTCCATGCGCTTATTCGCAGTATATCGCTCTGTGCAATTCTATTGCAATGTGGAATCCATTTCAAGCCGGGGTTCAATTGGCGACTATATGCTGTGTCTATTTCGCGGCATGGCAATCATACAACACGGCTCTATGGAAGAAAAGGTGTCGGTCCCCATCGAATGGCTGATTGTGTGCGGCTTTTGCCTGTATATAACAGCAGCATATCCTGCGCAAGGTATCAGTGTACAAGGTCAGCAAGTTTTCCTACGCACATCGCGTGGGAAATGGTGGCTGTCTAAGTGTATATGGTGCATAGCAAGCTGTACTTTATACTTTGCCTGTGAAATGATTGCCATAATAGGCACAGCGATTCTGACACCCGTTACCTTCGGCCTAAACAACACGCCCGAAATCACCGCATTCTTGTTTTCGGAGGTCTTGTGTGGAGAGACAATTTCACTCACGCCGGCAAGTGTTATCCTATACGCTTTGCTCCTTCCGTTTGTGACGCTTACGGCCGTATGTATGCTGCAAACACTCTTAAACCTTGTGGCCCGTCCGGCCATCAGCTTTCTAATATGCTTTGTCACATATATTGCTGCCGCATATTTCCCCATTGAATGGTTGGTCGGCAACGGAGCGATGGTGATGCGATACCAGCTTTTTGATGCAAATGGATTGAGTTATCGTAAAGAACTGGTGTTTACACTGCTACTGTTGCTCTTATCAATAGGCGCAGGATATTTACTGATACAAAGAAAAGACCTCATATCTCTTGAAAAATAGGACGGTGATACGATGAATATTGTGGTGGATCATGTCACAAAAACCATTCACAGAGCGGTCGTGCTGCAAGACATCAGTTTGAATTTTGAAAGCGGAAAAGTCTACGGATTGCAAGGGGAAAATGGATCGGGTAAAACGATGCTTTTACGTCTGATGTGTGGGTTGATCTATGCGACAGAGGGCAGTGTTTCAGTAAATGATCGTCGCCTGGGGAAGGATCTGGATTTCCCTGAATCTGTGGGCGTGATGATCGAGAGTCCCGCATTTATTGACGAGTATACCGGGCAAAAAAACCTGGAGTTGCTTGCCGGTCTAAAACAGCTGATCTCGGTCTCCGACATCCATAACACCCTGCAGGCGGTTGGCCTGGACCCGAATGATAAACGGACTTTCAAAAAATATTCATTAGGCATGAAACAACGTCTGGGTATTGCTGCGGCCTTGATGGAAAAGCCCGATCTGCTGATTTTGGATGAACCCACAAATGCACTGGATGAGCAGGGCGTTGCTATGATCGCACAGTTGATCCGTAAAGAATGTCAGCGCAGTGCATTAGTAGTCGTTGCGTGCCATGATGCTGACTTTGTGCAGAGCGTATCGGATGTTGTTATTCAAATGCAAGCGGGAAGGGTAACATCGGTGATAGGCAAATGAAAGACAAAAAGAAATTCTGGCTGATTTTCTCCGTTGCGGCAGTAGTGCTCTTTGTTTGGATGATCCGCTATAAAGCAATTAATCAGGATTATCGTCAACGATGGTCTGCCAATACAGAGAAGACATACTCCGTTGGAGAAATCGTTCCTATTGCGCCGGATTTTGTCGGGTATAATTTGGCGGCTGAAGGCTATATGCTTCGGGTCAACCGTTTTGAAATTGTAGATTATCGTGCCTATACTTCAGCTTTGCAGTATGACGGGGCCGATCGAAGTCGGATCCCCGATAAGGTCGCATTGGTCAGCGTTACTGTTTCGCAGCAGAATAGTCCCGCAGAAGGATTCCCTTTAACGGAACTATCATTATACACCACGGATATGCTCATGAATATGGATTGGGATCTCTTGGGTGTGGTCAATCCTATATTGGACGGTGCCACCGGGATTCGGTTACAGGATGGCGCCTCATGTGATATTTTGCTGCCATTTGATCTGTATAGATATCGCTTCACATCCGCTGAATGGAATCGTTTAGAGCAAAGCAATATCTGGCTGCAAGTGACAAATTATCCTACCAGAAAAATCATTCAAGTGAATATAGGTGAGGAGTAACTGTAGTTCCGGATTTTCGTATTACTAAATAGATGTTGCCATCCCTTATCTGTGCATTAGTAGAACATACACCATCCCGCAAGGGTAGTGTATGTTCTACTTTTAGAATATTGACAACTTGGGCTGCTGTTTTACAGGCTGAGTCATAAAGCATTCTTCCAGGACTCTCGTGAAAAGCCGCTTTTCAGCCCTTGCTTCATCAGTTCCACTCAGAACCAGTACTTCTTGTAGAACTCGCAGCAAATACCGCGGTATTGGTTCACAATAATTATTCTTTGATTTGTCCTATCAATTCAATCATTCCGACGGATTCTAAAAGTCGAAAGACTTGCTACTTTCTCATGCGGTCTCCCTTCCGTTGTCCTGTTTTCTTATTTAGAGGTATCCAAAATGAGGAAAAAGAAGTTATGTCTAAGCCGTTTGCTGCCTGTTATAGCGGCGCTGCTTGTACTCGTTATGTTTCGCACGGTTTTTATCCTGGGCTATGTGCCTACTAACTCTATGAAACCGACGCTCGAAGCTGGTAGCTTGATCCTCGGTGTACGAATCAAAGGCAGCTTTGAAGTCGGAGACGTTGTTATCTTTTGCCATGGCGGGAATCTTTTTGTCAAGCGTATTGCAGCGGTTGGTGGGAATGTGGTCATGCATAACGGAATCAACATGTCTGTACCCGAAGGCTCCTACTACATGCTGGGAGACAATGCGGATGACTCCTATGATTCCCGTTACTGGGACGAACCATTTGTACCAGTAACAACAGTTGTTGCTAAAGTATGGCTCCCGATAGGAAGTCGATAATAGAGGGGCAATCGCACGATTAGGTTGGCCGTGTGATGATGGATGCCAGTTTTTCCAAACCGTGCCGTTCAACAAAACGATAGGCATCAAAAAGATCGGAGAATTCCAGTGCTTCACTATAATATTCAGTGTAGCCCTGCGCTGACCTCATCAATGGATGTTGGCCGTTTACATTGATGGAAATATAGTATCTCAGCTCTGCCTGTTTCATTTTGTTTCGATTATCCTTTCTCACAGCATAGCTCTCATTATACGCCAGGGAATAGCCTTAATAAAGTTTTTTTGATAATTCCGCATCTTTTTCGACAAAAAAAGCCCGTCACTCAGAGGTAAACTCTCAGTGATGGGTTTTTATGAGTTTGTATGAGGAATAACAAGCCGAACTCGGCACAGCTGCCCTTGGCAAAAAAACAAGGCGGAGCTTTCGTAAATCTATACAATTTGCGAAAGGTTCGGAAAAACCCGTTGTCGCAGCGCCGTTTCCGGCCCGTGTGACGGAAATGCTGACGGCGCAAAGTCCGCCGCCGGGGCAAGAGAAAGGAAGCATATGCTTTGAACCACCCGCATCTTGTGCTCCAGGGAGGAATGGACATAGACCTGGAGCGTAGTCCGGACATCGGCATGGCCCAGCATCTCGCTCAAGCTCTTGATGTCCACACCCTGCTCCACGCAGCGCGACGCATAGGTGTGCCGCAGCACATGGAAATTTCGATAAGGGATCCCCGCCGCCTTCAGCAATGCGCGGTACTGGTATTGCAGTGTCCGCGGTTCCAGCGGAGCAGACTTACCGGTCAGAAAATAGTTCTCCTCATTCCTGGCCGGGCAAACCGTTTGCCTTAAAAGGGCCAGCATATCCTCTGGCAGCGGGATCGTGCGCCGGGCGTTGTCGGTTTTCGGCGGTTGCACCACCAGGTGGGTGTGCATGCCCTTTTTCATTCGCTGGGCCGTCTTGGTGACATGGATCACCCCATTACATAAATCAATATCCTTATACTGGAGCGCACATAGCTCCCCCAAGCGCAGACCGGCATTCAGCGCAAGCAGGACCCCAACGCCCGCCATGCTGGGCGCTTCCAGGACCTTTTTTGCCAACCGCCCAATCTCGTCTGCGAAAAATACCTCGATCTTTTTTCGGTGATAGACGGGCAGTTCGGCATTCACACCGGGACAGCTGCAGTCCAGCTTTTTGGCTGTATACTTCAGAATTGACTTTAGTAATACGCCGATGTCCCTGGCGCTTTTGCCGGATAGTCCGCTTCGCTGCAAGCGGCGCAGGAAATCAGAAATCTGATCCGCCGTCAGCTGACAGATAGGGGCCGTTCCCAAAGCAGGCAAGATATAATGCTGCGTCAGATAGGAATACCGATTCCAGGATGATGCTTTCAGAACATGGCTTTTCTCGCTTAAAAACAGTTCTGCGGCCTGGGCCAAGGTCGCAGCAGATGCTTGCACGGCAGGCTTCTCTGGCAGCGTCTCAATGCATTGCTGCCGCTTGGCCCGACACGCCTTATAGCTGTCGGCGTAAACATACCCATACTCAGCCTGCCCGGAAGCTGTGCGGCCGCGAATATATCGCCCCTCCCAGCGCCCGTCTTTCCGCTTGTAAATATTTTCTCCTCTTTTAGGCATGACCAACGCTCCTCCTTGACGATGTTTTTGACGGCGTAAACGATTTTGTGATTGGGAATATTTGTAAAATAGGCCCTTGAGTAGCAAGTGATTCTATGCGGCATTTATAATTTGTACCTACTTTTCGCTAAATTTCCGCAATTTAGGTATTGACTTCCCTCAAAAAAGACGATACAATGTGGATACATAGGTGGATTCTACTTTCGCAAATTGTATAGATTTACGAAAGAAAACTTCACCTCTACACCAACCAAAATCATTATCCCCCTAAAAGGATAAATGATACCGTAAAATTTCATAAGAAGTCCGATGATGCTGCACGGCGGTCATCCGAGCTGGAAACGGCCAGGTGATTGCCCTGAAGGAAAGGGGTGCGATTCCCCATGCGGTCGGCACTGTAAGCGCAAGGATATGATCGAGGCGGGAAACCACTGGGACGAAAGTCCGTCATTGCGAGAAAGTCGTGAGAAGACAGATCATAAACGCAGAGAGTATCTCATGGCGCAAGTCAGTAGAATTGTGTAGTTAGGACTCAAAGGCAGCGGGCGCTCTCTCCGTGGTGCTGATATGGCAGAAGTGTACGCTGATGACCCGGTATGGGTTTATCAGCGCTTTTTTTGTCATGAATCATTAAGGAGGTGTGCCCATGGGTAAAGTAGCAGGTGCGCAAAATTTTGACGGAGCGAATTGGTACGAGCAGCACATTGCCAAAAGAACACGGGATGCATTGGCTGAGCAGGACCGCGCTTTTGCGGAAAAACACGCAGGCGACAGCCTGGATCAGCTGGCTGCCTATCTCCGGCGCTGCGCCGGACATTGGGGAAAGTCCCCTGCCCCCATCGAGATCGTCGGCGGCAGTTACATAGCAGAGCGCTTTGGCGATTGGAAAGATGCGCTGAGAGCCGCCCATTTGAATCCTATATACAAAAAACCCCGCAATAGAGATTGCGGGCGCTATCAAAACGAAAAGAATATCCAAATTCAGCTGCATCGGAGCGAGCGTGACGCTAAACGGGCAGCACGGGTTGAGCGAGTCAAGCAACGCCAAAGCAAATGCGCTGTTCACGAAGCCACAGAGGAAACCTTCGTTGCAACAGATGTAATGCTTGAGTAAGGTCTGTCAAGTCGAGGGCGGAGATCCGCCAGCTTTCCATATGGGCAGAAGGGGCTTAGCCAGCCCCTTCCGCCCAATCCTCTTAACGAAAGCACCTTTCGCCTTGGACAGATCGGAACGCGACACCAATTATAATAGGGTGTCGCGCCCCTATATAACCTTGTTATTTTCTTATTGGATGCGAAAATGTGCTCGCAGCTAAGGTAATAATGCCGGCAGGCCTTATTATAAAAAATTTTCTGAGAGGAGATTGGAAATGCAAAAGACAGCGAAAAAGTTCCTTTCAATGCTGCTTGCGCTCATGATGGTTCTATCCATCCTTCCCACGGCAGTCTTTGCAACGGAACAAGGCACAGTAGCTGCGCCGCTGGATAGTATTGTTCCATATGGTGCGAATGACCAGACCACAGGAACGGCAACCATCAGTGTGCAGAACCCTGTGACCTTTACCGGCTACTCTGCTTTCGAGAATGTGCCCTACTACTTGGTCACCGTTCCCGCAGGCACGACCTATGTAAAGGCCACCTACAAAGACGCTGCCATACTGACCAATGCCACGAGCGGTGAAGCATCCGGCTACTACGCCGATGTGCCGCAGTGGACTGGCGGCGGTGTAGAAATGGCCTATACGGAGAGCAATGGGGATATCACAATCACAATTCCCTTGAACTACTCCCATACCGCCGAGGATGGGACCACGGTCCAAAAGAGCTTTGTGCTGGGTGCAGATGGTAGCGGAACTGCCTATGCGCCGGAGTATGACGGCAGCGCCAGCTATGCGCCCGTCCATTTCCTCGCCTTCACCTATGAAGGCAAGTCGGCACCTACGGTCGCTCCCGGTGCAATTGCCACAGCTAATGTAACACTCGGTAATGCCTGGACGCTGGATGTGGCTGAAATGTTTACGGATGCCGATGGCGATGCGCTGACCTATACGGCAACCGTCAACGGCGCTACGCAAACGCTGAACGGCTCTACCTTGAGCTATACCCCTACTGCGGCTGGTGAGTATACGATCGTGCTTACCGCTACCGACGACAGCGGCACGGCCACCCACACCATTGTTCTGACCGCTGCGGAGGGCACACAGGTCCCGCGGCTGAAGAGCGGCGTCCCGGTCACCGCAAGTGCAACCGTTTCGGTAGGATACGCCTATAACCTGTCCGATCTGCAGGCTGGCAACATCTTCGAGAATCCGGACGGTTCTTCCTTGAGCTACACCGACTACTATTATTATAGAACAGCCGGGACTGGCGAAAGGAAGGGGCCTTACTACTTCTCCACGGCTCTGTTCGGTGCTACCACGATCCAAATCACGGAGAACACCGCCGATACATATGTCTATGAGTTCCATGCCATGAACTCTGCCGGTCTGTCCACGGACACCTGGACGCTGACACTGACCGTAAGTGACTCGATCGAGCAGCACTATACTTTCCATGTTGGTCAGGATATGAACTATTCCACCAATGGCAGCCAGTATCCGCTGATCAAGCTCTACAAGACGGCTGGTCTTGACGATAAGGGCGCTGACTACCTGGCTTCCTATGAAGTTGATGGCAAGACCCAGTACATCTATGAGGACCATGACCAGTCCATCGCCGTGGTTAACGGCAAATACATGATCACTGTCAAGGGGCAGGATTATGAGCTGAAAGGTTACAGCCCTCTGACCTTTAAGGCCAGTGATTTTACCACGGCTGACCCCAATTCCACCGGCACGCTGGCAGATAACTACAACAATTTCTATGCCAGCCTGGCCGCCGGCAGATATTCCTTCCGCGCCTATGGCTACAAAGCTTCGGAAACCAGCGCAAATGTTTACCTGGGCGGCCACAGCTTGACCCTGCCCACTGAGACCAATGTGGACGGCGGCACCGGCGGCGGCGCGGATATTTATCTGCGCCTGCACTCCATCTATACCACGAGCAAAAAGAACAGCAGCGACTATTTTACTGCTGATGACTATACGGCTCGTGTGGTCATGCCCAGCATGGGCGGCGATGTGCAGCATGGTACGCCCTATCCTTCCGGCAATTATACTTACTACCCCTTCATGCTGTACTCTGCCGGAAACGCAGCCCTTTGGAATGCCTATGTGGAACCCATCGGCACCTGTGCCGAGGACTACATCTTCACTCAGGCGATCAACAACACGACTGCCGCCGGATACACGGTTGTTACAAAGAGCCTGGCGCTTTCCCAGGCCATCAACCTGACGGTGACGGTTCCTGCCTATGCGGACTTCAACCTGTTTTTCCAGCATAATAATTTCAACACACAGATTATTGAGCCGAAGACGGGCAGCACCAGTGGCGATGCAAGCGCATCCGCTGACGCTACCAGAACGCTGACCTACAAAATCAGCAAGAGCAATTCCAACTACACCTGGCGCTTGAAGGACATCCGCAGCGGCACCACTTATGTGACCAAGGCCGGATGGCTCCAGAGCAGCACCACCAGTTTTGCGAAGGAATTCACCTTCAATGCTGGAGACTCCACGGATCAGTATTCCCACAGCTTCTCTAATCTTGGCACGATAGCCAAGACCCGTGACGAAGCGGAGATTCAGACCTTCTTGTCCCCCAGCGGCTACAAGTACACGAGCGGGACAGAGCGTATCCGTTCTTACCGCCTGTGGCAGATCATCAACTCTGACGCGGCAAATATCATGATCGAGCCCGAGTTCAAGGTCAAAGTGCTGAGCGGCGACGAAAACGCTGTCACAGCAGTGACCGGCGGCAACGCCAAGGGCAACTGGCTGGATGTCACACCCAATGGCACAACGATCGTTGCCGTGAACTATAAGGCACTGGATGTCTACACGACCGCTGACGAGCACGGCACCCACGGCGGCCTCTACCCGGCCACCAATCCCGAGCGCACCAGCGTGTTCGTGCTTACCAACGACAAGGATGAACACGGCAACGCGAAAGCCAATATCGCCTATAATTCCAATGGTCTGACATCTTCCCGTCCGTCGGCCTGGGATTATAACTACGACAACTGGTTCTATCTGAGTAACGACACCGCTCCCACTCTGGACTTCTCGGTGTCCAGCAGCGGCACAACGACGGTCCAGTACGCCATCGTCACCACCGATGCAAGTGACCTGGATACCCATCTTTCCGGCTGGACCACCTTGACGGCGGATTCCAGCGGCAAGTATCACGCAAGTCTCCTGGGCTTCCGCGAAGCTGGGTTGGCTGGCGGTACTGTGATCATCAAGATGCATGATAGCACCGGCACCTCCTACAGTCTGGCTCGTGTGGCCGAAGTGACCGCCACGGTCACCAACGCCTCCAATCCCCAGGAGACGGAGATCATGCCCGGCGATAAGGTGTCTCTCACCTTCGAGGGCAGCTACCGTGGCATCTACAAGTACAGTGGTATCTTCAACCCCACTACCTACAACCTGTTCTATTCCATCGGCGATACGGCCTATAAGACCAATGTCGCCCAGTATCAGCAGATGGATCAGGCCAAGCTGGAGCTGACAATCCCGACGAATGTGGACTTTGGCTCCGGCAGCACCGCCAATGTTCAGCTCACCAACGGTTATACCTACGGCTCCATGTACTCGGCGGCGAACCCGTTTGCCACTCTGTATAACATGTCGGATACCGGCGTGGGCACGAACTTCAATGCGGTCACGGTGAACTTCTGCTTGAACCGTTTCCCCAATGTGAATGTGGAGGTCACTCCGCGCTATAACTTCAAGCTGAAGCTGAATATTACCAATCCCACCACCGCCACGCCCACGGTGACGCTGACGGATGCCGCAGGCAATGTCCATACCGCCAACAGCAACGGCGAGTATGAGAACCTGCCCTACGGCACTTACACCTATGCGGTGCTCTGCGCCGGCTGCGACTATGTCTACGGCAGCTTCTACCTGGGCAGTGCAGACAAGGCCAATGTGTCCGGCGGTGTGCTGACCAAGACCATTCCGCTGACGGCCTCTGCTGCCGGCGCATGGGACGGCACCACCAAGACGCAGCCCACTCTGACCGACGGCGTGTATCAGATTGGTAACGCAGCGGAGCTGGCTTGGTTTGCGGCGCAAGTCAACGGCGGGAGCTATGCCATCAACGGTGCGCTGACGGGTGATATTGATCTGGCCGGCTATAACTGGACGCCCATCGGCGGCACTACCGCCAGCACAGCCTTCAAGGGCAGCTTTAACGGTAATAATCATACCGTGAAGAACATGGGCATCTACTATAGTGCCACCACTACCTCGGCTCCGTATAAGGGACTGTTCGGCTATGTGAACGGCACCAGCAGCAGCTACGCCACCATTCAGAATCTGAAGGTGACCGGCAAGATGTTCCTGACCTCCACGGGCAGCGTTGCCAACGCCTATTCCGGCGGCGTGGTGGCCTACGCCAACTATACCAACATCTCCGGCGTTGTCTCCGATGTTGACATCACCGTTACCCGTGTGAATGGCAACTGGAGCAGCGTGGGCGGCGTTGCAGGCCGTCTGGTGAATTCCAACGCCACCAACTGCGGCAACGAAGGCACCATCCATGCCTATCAGTATGTGGGCGGCATCACCGGCTACGCTACCGGTACCATTACCGGCTGCTACAACGGCGGTGCGATCACCGGCAACGGCTATGTGGCCGGCATCGTGGGTCAGACCACCAAGGGCGTCACCGCTTGCTACAACACCGGCAGCATCACCGGTGCCGGCAACTATGTGGCGGGTATCGTGGCCTTTGCCTCCGGCGCGTCCGCTTCTGTCAAGAACTGCTACAACCGGGCCTATGTGGAGAGCACCGGCAGCAATGTGGGCGCTGTGGTCGGCATGACCAACAACGCCTCCGCAGCGATGTCCAACCTGTATTATCTGGACTTCACCTGCAGTCAGGGCATTGGCAGTGCCAAGAGCACCTCTCAGACGGCCACTGCTAAGACCAGAGCAGAAATGGACTCCACAGACTTCGTGACAACCATGAATACGGGTATGGCGGGTACCTTCGGCTCCAGCCGGTATAGCCCTGCTTTGAGCTGGCAGACCGACTTGATTGGTTTGACAACTCCCACCAAGGGCAATGTGAACCTGGATCCTTTCGGATATGTGGATGAGGATGATTTGACATTGCTACAGGAGTGGGTCAATGAGGGTAAGGACATAAATCAACTCACGCTGGAACAGAGGGCACAAGCGGATATGGACGGAAGCGGAGACCTTGACGAAGCGGATGTTGATGCCCTCATCCAGTATTTGGAAGATCCCAGGGAAAACCCGCTTTGATAATTGATCATCCAAGTAAAACCGGGTAATGTTCATCTGATCAGCCGTATTAACTGAAACACTCGGTAGGCCAAAAGGCTTGTACCCCTTTGAACGCAGGTCCGGGGAATCCGCTTGCGGATTCCCCGGACCTTATACTTATATACTGGAGAATAGTATGAAAAAGCAGATTTTTTCGTTTATACTTGCGATTGTAATGCTCTTAAGCGTAGTTCCTGTGGCTTTTGCCGTTGAAACTGGTCAAATCTTCACTTTAACTTTTGATAATAAAGCTCCTCATGCTGGAGATAAAATAACTGCAACGATTAATTTGGATCAAACTCCATCTGACTACTATAAAGTCACTACCACTCTTAAGTATAACAAGGATGTCTTGACTTATGAGAGTTATACCTGCTCTTGGGAGGGTATGACTTGTACGGTAACGGAAAAAAACTCTGGTGACGACAGATCGAAGGTTTTCTTCAAAATCGACAGCAACAAAGGCAAAGATACAGATATTTTAAATAAAATTCAGACGCGCCAAACTGGTGCGTTTGCCACAGTTACATTCAAGGTAAATGACTCCTGTAAGGTTGGACAAGCAATCAACTACACATTTCTCGGCTCATTTTATGATGCAAAAGCAATGGCTGCCATCAATAACGCCAGAGTAACAGGCTCTCTTGCTGTTACTGAGCAGGGTGGCAGTATAATCACCGTTCCAAAAACTGAAACCGGCTACTCTGTTTCCATGGGTGCTGACCAGCAGCTTGTTTCGGGTCAGCGGGTGCGTATCCCCGTGACCGTCGCCTCCTCCGAGAAAAAGATCACCGGCTTCAACGCCTATGACATGACCTTTACCTACGACCCGACGGCACTGACCTTGAACACCAAGACCGGTGACGCCGCCAACGTGACGGTGGAGGACAACAACGGTACCGTTCGGGTCCGCCGCTACGGCGATGCCGTGCCCTTGGGCGAGGCCCTGGCCCTGGAGTTCACCGCCAAGGCGACTGCCACCTCGACCGTGAAACTGACCAACGCCAAATTTGATCTGGATGCCAACTCCATCAACTTTGACGCCCCGGATGCCACCATTTCCGACGCCGACACCGTGGTCAACGCCAATAACTTCACCGTGACCCTGCCGGATGCGTTCACCTCTGACGAGACCCGCCTGGTCCCCAACGGCGGCAGCTTCACCTTCAAGCCCGTGGACAGCCACTATACCTACACCTTCACCGTGAAGATGGGCGACACCGTCACCGAGGGCTTGACCTTCGGCGCAAATGACACCTACACCATCGAGAATATCTCCGGCAATGTGGAGGTCACCTGCACCGGCAAGACCCCCAAGCAGTACGATGTGAAATACAAGATTGACGAAGATGTGGAGCAGGATGTGACCAAGGGCCCGGAGACAGTCACCTATCTGAATGACTACTCCTTCGTCGTCACCCCGAGGGCCGGCTACTCCTACCGTGTAATTTACAGTGTAGACAACGGGGATCCCTTTGTCCATACAGTCATAGCGGTCCCCACTGCCAATGACGATGGCACCCTCACCTACACGATCCCTGGAAAAGAAATCGTTGGAGGTGTGGAAATATGGATCGACCCCAACACAGAATCTGGTATTCCGGTCGTGTTCACCGGCAACGGCGTTGAGGACGCAGCCTCCGGGAATGCAAGCTCTATGGGCAAGAATATGCCCTACTACTTCACGCTGAACCAGCGCGAGAGCTGCGACTACACCGTCACGGCTTACTATCAGCCCCTCGCCACTCCCACAGCTTCTAAGAGGCCCGCCACCGTGCGCAGCCTTGGCAATGGGAAATATGTGGTCGAGGCCGTGAATTATAACGACTATCTGTTTGTATACGCCCACAGCTGGAACCTGGTCGTGAAGGTGGAAAAGGTCTCCCACAGCGCGGAGGAAGTGACCGTGTCCAAATATCTGGAGCTGAACGACAAGACCATGATGCTGGTCACGGTCAAGGGCACCCCCGAGGGCGGCAGTGCCTTCACCTATGACGGCAACACCATGTATAAGGTCAATGCCTACGGCGCGGATCAGTACGCATGGCTGGTGATCGTGGACAAGGGTCAGACCCTGACCCAGGAGGAGGCCGCCGCCAAGGTCGCCATCTCTGCCGCAGACAATGTGGTCACCATCACCCTGGGCTTCGATGTGAACATGACCGGGAAGGTGGATGTTAACGATGCGCAGCTGGTCTACGATATGTATAACGGCACATACAGTGACTTCACCAAGGTTTCCGTGGAGAAGTTCCTGCGGGCCGATGTAAACGCCACTAAGGTGGTGGATCACACCGACGCTGTGGCCATCGTGAATCAGTTTAAGTAAGGTCCTGCCAGCCTCCCTTCCCCGGCGGGAGGGGAGGCTATCCCCTGTTGGGGGCTTCGCACCGGCCAGGCCGGGCAAAAAACGGCCCAACCGGTCGGAGAGAGAAGGAGATCAGCATGAGAAAACGCATTTTTACACTATTGGCAGCCCTGTGTCTGCTGCTGTGTCTGCTGCCCACCGCAGCCTTTGCCTCGCAGACAGGCAGCAAAACAGACGAGAGCCGCAGCTACAATTTTGACCTGTCCGTAGGCGGTGCATCTGAGGTGCGGGCCACCACTGGCGAGACCATCACCGTGACCCTGGTGCTCAAGCGCACCGACGCCCAGGAAAGCGCCGATATGTACGGTATGCAGACGGAAATCGAGTACGACGACACCTTCCTCCAGCTGGTGGACGGCAGCGTCATGACCGCCCCCGGCATCCGTTGGAGCGATTTAGGCCGCCGCACCGGCGGGCGGGCCTTCTATCTGAACTTCGTGTCCTTTAAGGGCGGCGAGGCTTGGGAGCCGGAGGTGGTAGTCGGCAGCTTTCAGATGAAGGTCATCGGCACGAAGGGTGTGTCGCAGCTTATCCCCACCAACACCCTGGTTTCCACCCAGGACGGCATGGCCGGATACACCGTGAAGGATAATAGCGTGTCCGTCATCGTCACCACGGACTGCACCGTTACCTTTGAAAGCAACGGCGGCACGGAGGTCCCCTCCCAGACCGTCCAGTACGGTGAAAAGGTGAAAAAGCCCGAGGACCCCATCCGGGAGGGCTACCACCTGGAGGGGTGGTACAGAGACCTGGACCGCACCCAAAAGTGGGACTTCCACAAGGACACCGTTAAGGGCAACATGACCCTCTACGCCAACTGGGCCGAGGGTGCCGCCGCAGGAAGCGTCACCTGGTGGATCATCGGTGGCGTGGGCCTGCTGGCCCTGCTGCTGATTCTGCTGGCTCTGCTGGGCAAGAAGAAGGTTCGCTTTGAGACCAGCGGCGGCACAGAGCTGGAGGCCGTTTCCGTGAAGCGGGGCAGCGTCATTGGCGAAATCATGACGCCCACGAAGCCCGGCGCAGTGTTCGGCGGCTGGTATGCAGATCAGGCGCTCACCAAGCCCTGGGATACACAGAAAGACCCGGTGCGCAGCAACATGACGCTCTACGCACGCTGGATGTAATCTACGCATAGATGAGGTAAACAAATATGAGAAAACGCATACTATCTCTGCTGCTGGCACTGACTTTGGTTCTGTCGGCAGGCGTATTCGGCGTCATACCGGCGCTGGCTGCGGATTCCTGCGTTTCCGTGAAGGCGGATGCCGTCACCACCGGTGAGGTTGTGGCCGGCAGCCTGCTGGAGATCAAGCTGACAGATGTCTTTGAAGATACAGACGGCCATACGCTGACCTACACGCTGACCAACGCAGCGCAGTTCAGCGCCCAAACCAAGGTCAAGGACGGCTCACTTTATGTATCAGAGAAAGACCCCGGCACCTATGCGCCGAAGGTCAAGGCAACCTGCTCGGACGGCAAAGAGCTTACAGTGACCTTTACCATCACGGTCAAGGAAGCTCCCCACGGATTGGACGCACAGTATAACTACGATGAGACCCCCGCCAAGGAGGTCACGGTGTATGTGACCATCTCCAACGACGGCGTACCCATCAGGGGCAAGGATGGGACGATTCTCTGCCACAAGGCCATCACGGTCCCCTACTTCGACCTGAGCCGGTACGACATGCCCGAGTTCTACCGCTTCCATACGGCAAACGGTGAAGGTGAGTATGTGGATGAGAACATCGTGGAGCGGCCCACCGGCCTGCACCTGTATCTCTATCTGCTGGAGCGCTACTTCATCGGCCTGCCGGAAGAGGAATGCGGGAAAGGGAAATATACCCGCAGCGACCTGGAGGGTTTCATCCTCAGAGACGATGTTCTTTACATGGACGAGGAGCCTGCCTATACGGCGGACACACTGGCTGCGCTGAAGATCACCGGCTCTCCCACCAGCCTCTACATGGCAAATTTTTGGGGCCATGACGAGAATTTAATGTATTACAGGAATCACTGCTATCCCTACATGAGTCCCGGCTGGGGTTCCACCTCGGACTACATTCTGCTGTCCAACGGAGATACCTGGGATGTGGCCATGTACAGCAACTGGAGCTTCTGGTCCAGCGGCGGTGCATTTACCTGCTTCGACCAGGACGAATACAGCGTCCGTCCCGGCACACAGATGACAGTGAATACCCAGGCCTACGGTACCACCTTCGAGGGCAGCGACTTCTATCCCTTCTCGAACCTGGATGTGTTCCTGTATAACGACAAGTGGGAGCAAATCGAGCAGTACAAGGAAGCGGCTGACGGAAAGAGCACTTTCTCCTTCACCGCCCCCACAGAGGAGGGCACCTACTACCTTGTAGGCATGGATCCCAACCGAAAGATTGCCACGGATGATTCTGGCGGCACGGACTATGCCAAGATCGCACCGGCCACGGCAATCTTGAATGTATCTGCTACCGCTGAGTTGGAGCGCCCCTTCCAGTCCATCTCTGTCAACGGTACGAAGCTGAATGCAAAGAACATTTCCTATGAGGGCATCGTTACCCTGGGCAGCGAGGACAACGAGGAGTTCAAAAATGTCTACGAGGAGATTCCCAAGTACCATGTGATCGTTCCGGAAGGAACAGAGAGTGTTGACATTACCTACAACGAGGGTGTGGATATTTACCACGCAGACGCTACTGCATACGGCTATGAGACGGACCTTGCTGTAGATGCGGTGTCCTCGGCAACTATCCGCTCTGTTACCTTGAAAAACAGCTACAAGGCCAACAGTGACGGCACCCAGACCGTCACCACCCCCGTCACCCGCTATATCCGCAATGCGGACGGAACAGCCATGGCGGTCACGCTGGAATCCAGCAGCACTAATAATTTTAGGCCCGTCGCCCTGTTCACCTTTGAGCATGCAAAGGCAGACACGAAGCCGGATGTGGCATATGGGGATGTGAACGGAGATGGCATCATAAATTCCACGGATGCAGCAATCGTCTATCGCTCGGTTAATGGAAGATACACACTGACAGATTCTCAGAAGTTGTCGGCAGATGTTAACGGCGATGGTGCTGTAAACTCCACAGATGCTGCGTTGATCTATCGTTATACAAACGGGAAAATGAGTAAATTCCCTGCAGAATCCTAAATACCATAAGGAGGTTAAACACAAAATGAAAAGAACTCTTTCCATTCTGTTGACAATCGCCATGATTATCAGCCTTATCCCTGCTGTATTTGCTGCTGATGTTCCGACGATGTCAACAACAGTTGATAAGACAGAGGTTCAGCCGGGTGATACGATTACGCTTACACTGTCGATCGACAAGACCATTACGAACCTGAATAACTGGGAGTGGGCAATTTATTTTGACAAGACTGCTTATGTCAAAACCAGCGGCGAGCTTGAACCTGGATGTATGTCGGGCACGGGCACTACTGGCGCAGTGGGAGATAATGTTGATATCCTTGGTAAAAATGCCATCCGGGTATCCGGCCTAAGCACTACAGGCGACCCTGTCACTCTTAACGCCGGCAAGATTGCCACTGTTACCTTTATGGCAACGGAGAACATCACGGCAGAAAACGCTCGCATTGAGGTCAAAACCGAAGCGCTGCCTGACTATGATACGCTTAAAGACAACGATGTCAAATTAACCGGCAACATCATTGATGTCACAGTGAAGTCCAGTGAAGCCAAGGGCTACACCGTGTCCATGGGTGCGGACAAGCAGGTAGCTTCCGGCCAAATCGTGGAGATCCCTGTGACCATCGGCAACAACGACGGCAAGAACGCCTACAACGCCTACGACATGACCTTCTCTTTTGACCCCACCATTCTGACGCTGAACATGGAAGCCACCAACATCGAGGGTTATCGCGTGATTCCCGGCAGCGGCACCGTGCGAATCGTGCGTTACGGTAAAGCCGCCGAGCTGGGCGATGCGCTGACTCTGAGCTTTGTGGCAACCGGTCAGGGTAAATCCGATGTGAAAGTAACGGAAGCGTATGTAGATACCAATGCAAACGCCATTGAGTTTGACGCACCTGCGGCTGCCATTTTGGATGACACCGCTGTTATCACCGTCAACGGCTACACCGTGACTCTGCCGGACGACTTCACCCGTACCGACGCGGAGGGTTCCGTGATCGAAGCGGGCGGCAAGCTGACCTTCGTTCCCAAGGACCCCAACTATGACTACACCGTGACCGTCACCGTGGGCGGCGTGGAAGTCCCCCCTGTCATTGGCGAGGATGGCACCTACACGGTTTCCAATGTCAACGGCAATGTGGTGGTCACCAGCACTAAGACCCCCAAGACTTTCACTGTCGCCCAGGGCGAAAATACCACCGGTGCTGCGACTGCTACCTACATGGAGGACTACACCTTCAAGCTGACCCCTGTGGATGGCTACACCTATAACATGACCGTGACCATCGGCGGCAAGGACTACACCGGCTTTAAAGCCCAGGGGAATGACGATGGCACTACCACCTACACCATCCCCGGTGCGGATGTGACCGGCGACATCGTTATCAACAGCAACAAGCAGGTCAAGCAGCCGGAGACCTTCACTGTCACCTTTGACGGCACCGGCGCAGGCGAGGCCAACGGCGAAAGCTCCGTCAAGGAAAACACCAACTACACCTTCACCGTGGCCAAGCAGGAGAACTTTGAGTACACCATCACTGCCACTATGGGCGGCAAGGCCGTGACTGTCACCGAGGGTGCTAACAACACCTACACCATCGCCAATGTCACCGGCAATCTGGTCATCACCATCGAGAAGAAATCCACCCTGACCATGGAGGTCACTGTTTCCAAGTATGTAGAGATGGATAACAAGACCGTGTTTCTGGTAACCGTGACCGGCACCCCCGAAGAGGGCAAGGCGTTTGCCTACGGCGATAATGTCATGTATAAGACTACCGCTTACGGCCAGAATGTTTACAGCTGGTTGGTGATCGTGGACAAGAATGAGACATTCGACCAGGCTACGGCTGAGGCCAAGATCACGCAGGCCAGTGCTACTGCCGAGGAAGTGACCCAGAGCTATGATGTCAACGAGACGGGCCTTGTGGACATCAACGATGCTCAACTTACTTATGACATCTACAGCGGCAAGTACACCGACTTCGAAAAAGTCTCTGTGCGGAAGTTTCTGCGCGCGGATGTGACCAAAGATAAGGTCGTCAACTCCGCCGACGCCGTTGCGATCATCGCAAACAGCAAATAAAACCAGGCGGGGCCATAGCTTCCCCTCCCAAAGGGGAGGGGAAGCTATCCGCCGCATTTTGGGCGTTTACCATTGTCCCCTGTTTTAGGAGACGATGGTAAGAATCCAAAACAAGTATTTGGGGGATACCCGTATGAAAAAACACAGCGGCCTATATAGCGCCGTCAGTATTTTGCTGGTCATTGTGCTGATGGCAGGGATCAGCCTCTCACTTCTCTCCTCCGGGCGGACAAGGCCGGACAATCCCATCAGCACTCAGCCGGATCGGCTCCAGGCGGAGTCGCTGCAAGGATCCGGCAGCACCGGCGGGCAAAGCTCCGGCAAGGATAATACAGAGAATACGGATACTGCCCAGGATCCATCAGAGCCGCAGAAGCCTGATGAGCAACAAAAGCCCGATGAGCCGCAGAACCCGAATGAGCCGCAGAAGCCTAATGAGACACAGAAGCCTGATGAGCCACAGAAACCCGACGACACCAAGCCGGATCCATCAGGTCCCACAGACCCCACGGATAACCCCGGCAAGGGCGACCAGGGCGGTTCCAAGTCAGACGATAACAAAGGCGGCTCCGAGGATTCCGGTGACCATGGTGATGGCACCGGCGGAGACGACGGGGACCACGGCGGCAGCGGCGGTGACCACGGCAGCGGCGGTGAAGAAGACGATACGCCCCGCATTTATACGACTCTGAAAACTCAGCAGCTTACCAAGGCAGAGTTGCCCGACGGCAAGCTGACCTTTGTGGCCTATCCCCTGGGTAAAGGTGATCTGCATATCCGTGTCCGGCTGAAAAATGAGACCAATTCCGGAAACGGATTGCTGCTTACTTCTCAGAATAACCAGGACTATGAGGCACAGCTGGATTTCAACGCAGATAACCTCTTTGTGCTGTCTCTTTATGATGGGGAGACCTTTCTGGGACTTGTTCAGTACCGGGTGGGCTATTACGCGAATCTCGCGGACGACACCCACCCGACGATGGGGGACTATCCTCCCTCCATCGTCACCAATCTGGACGGGGCCAGCCTGGACATGACCTCCCAAACCTTCCCCTTGACGGTGATCGCCCGCGCCAACGCCGAGCTGGGGGCCGGTGTGATCTACTCCAATCAGATTCGGGTCACGCTGGACGGCAAGACCGTGGAAAAGAGCTACGGCGATTCCCAGCCCACCTATGAGCTGTATTTCGAGCCCCCTCAACTGGGCGATGAGGAGACCCACATCATCCGGGTGCTGGCCTGGGACGGAAACGGAAACTCCACAATGAAGGTCTACACCGTCACCTACCATCAGATCAGCGAGGGCGATCCGGCAGGCTCGGTGGATGTGGTGCTGGATGCGACCACCATCGGCCTGGGCATTTTGGACACCGGGACGCTGGATATTGTGGAGGGTGAAACGGCGGCGTCCGTGCTGCTGCGCTTCCTGCAGGAGCGCGGTTATGAGCCGGATTACCAGGGGTCTGCCACTATGAACTTCTATCTGCGCCGGATTAGCCGGGGCGACATTGCCTACCGAGCCAATGTCCCGGAGCATCTTTGGGAGCTGATCCTGCGGGACGGCATCACCACCAATGATAACTATGACCGGGACAGCATCGGGGAGTTTGACTATACCCAAGGCTCCGGCTGGATGTACTCCATCAACGGCACCCTGTATGAGGGTACCGGCATGAGCGGTTACAAGGTTCGCAACGGCATTACCATTTATGTGCGCTTCACCCTGTCCTACGGCAAGGACATCGGCGGCTACGATTCCACCGGAGGCGGCTACGGTTCACTGAGCAGCTACTGCGGCCTATGGATCAACGGCGGCTACCAAGCCCTGGGCCACGACTTCGTGGAGACGGACCGTTTGGAACCCACCGAAACAGAGGATGGTTACATTCACTATCGCTGCTCCAAGTGCCATGAGGAGAAAACAGATATTCTCCCGGCCACCGGCGGCGGAACGGAGCCAATAGAGCCTGCCCCTACGGAGCCCGGTCCCCACGGAACCGACGCCCACAGAGCCAACTTCCGAATAGGACCGGCTGATGCGGCGGAGGATGGGAAACGCTCTAACGGGACACGGGAACGGTAAAGTAGAAGGGCGTTGAAACGAACGATGGAGGATACTGCATGAAAAGAGCAACACGAATATTAGCGGCACTTCTTTGCGTGCTGCTTCTGCTCCCAACGGTGGCCTTTGCGGAAGCGCAGCCCTCTTTGGAAAAACAGATCGCACAGAGTGCGGAGGGAATGTCCGCTCTGGGCGGCAAGAAGGGTGAATTGCTGAAAGACCGGGAACTGTTTCCTGCAGGCGATTCCGTCTGCGATTGGCTGGCCATAGCTATGGCACTGTCCGGCACAAGGGAGAGCTATTCCGACTATTTGGCGGAACTGAAGGCCCATGTGGAGGACGCATACGCCAAAAACGGATGCCTGGACCGCAACAAGGCCACGGAATACCACCGGATTTCTTTAACGGTGCTGGCACTGGGGGGCAACCCCACCAACTTCGGCACGAAGCCCGACGGCTCGGCCATTGACCTGATCGCAGAGGGTACTTACAACTATGCCCGTGATCCGGGCGCTCAGGGCTTAAATGGCTGGATATGGGCGCTGCTGACCTTGGATGCCGGGGACACAGAGGTCCCGGCAGACGCCCTGTATTCCCGGGAGGACATGGTAAATGCCATTTCCGTTGCTCAGGAGCCGGACGGCGGCTTCGGCCTGATCCCCGGAAAATCGGATGTGGACATCACCGCTATGGCGGTGCAGGCCCTAGCTCCCTATCGGGACCAGATGGAGACCGAGATCGACGCAGCACTTTCCTATCTTTCCGGCCAGCTGACGGACACCTGCGGGTATATCGCCTACGGCGATGAAAACGCGGAAAGCACCGCCCAGGTCATCCTGGCCCTGTGTGCGCTGGGCATTGACCCGGAGACGGATAGCCGTTTTGTCAAGGGCGAGCACACCCTGCTGACGGAGCTTTCCCAGTTCCGGGAAGCGGACGGCACCTACCGCCATGTGCTGGAGGGGGCCGGCGACGGCCTGGCAACGGCCCAATCCGTCCTGGCCTTAGTGGCTGTGCAGCGTGTGCGGTCCGGGCAGCCGTGGGTGCTGCATTTTGACGGCACTCAAGCGCCCCGTGAGGCATTCGGCACAAATGGAATCATCATCTGCGCCGTGATCGGTGCGGTAGTCGTAATCGCCGCCGGTGCGATCTACATCATCGGCAGAAAGAGGAAAAAAGCATGAACAAGCTGACAGATCAAATTCAGGCAGAGGTCAACAAGGTCGTTTTGGGCAAGGAGGACATCGTCCGCAAGGTGCTGCTGGCCATCCTGGCACAGGGCCATGTGCTGCTGGAGGATGTCCCCGGCGTGGGCAAGACGACGCTGGCCAAGGCATTTTCCAAAACGCTAGGTCTGGACTCCAAGCGTGTCCAGTTCACCTCCGACACCCTGCCATCGGATATCATCGGGTTTTCCGTATTCGATAAGGCAGACGGCAAGCTGAAATATCAGTCCGGAGCCATTATGACCAATCTGCTGCTGGCGGACGAGATCAACCGTACCTCCAGCAAGACCCAATCCGCTCTGCTGGAGGCTATGGAGGAGTTGCAGGTCACCGTGGACGGCGTGACCCGGCCCCTGCCGAAGCCCTTTATCGTGCTGGCAACGGAAAACCCGGTGGGTTCTGCGGGTACGCAGATGCTGCCCGCATCCCAGCTGGACCGTTTCATGCTCCAACTGAGCATGGGCTATCCCAATCGGGCCAGCACGGCGGCACTGCTGAAGGATCGCCATCATGTGGACCCGCTCTCTGCCTGCCAGACAGTGACTTCCCCTGCCGAGCTGGAAAAGCTCATTGCAGAGGTCAGCAATATCCATGTGGCAGACCGAATTTATGACTATATTGCAGAGCTGGTGGATCTGACCCGCTCCAACGCCTATGTGACCCTGGGTGTCAGTCCCCGTGGCGCTTTGGCTGTGACCCGTGCGGCCAAGGCCAACGCCTACTTAGAGGGCCGGGACTATGTGATCCCTGACGATGTGTGCGCCGTGTTCCCGGATGTGTGTGTCCACCGTCTGATCCTCAACTCCAAGGCGCGGCTCCAGGACTATACAGCGGCACTGATTCTGCAAAATGTACTTACCTCCGTCCAGAAGCCGGATGTCCGGGAATTTTCCAGAAAATGAGAAAAACGATCTTAGGCAGCGCCCTGTGTTATCTGATCCTGCTGCTGGCGTTGGCGGCGCTGCTTCTTACAAGCGGCTCCTTCTGGGCGCTGGCCGGACTCTGCTTGCTGCTCCTGCTGCCCCTGGCCTCCTGGGCGGTCAATTTCTATGTCCGCAGGCACCTGCAGGCGGACATTCTGACCCCGGCCACAGCGGCAAAACGCACGGCAGTCAGCTGTCGGGTGCGTATCCGCAACGGAGCGTTTCTGCCCGTAATGCGCTATGGCTGTCAGGTCTCTATCCGCAATGATCTCACTGAGGAAGATCAGACAGTGACGCTGACCGGCAGCATCGGAGCCAAGGGCGAAAGCAGCCAAACCATCCTGCTGCAAAGCAGCTTCTGCGGCAGAGTGTATGTGCAGATCAGCCGGTTTACCCTGCTGGACTATCTGGGCCTGCTTCCCATGAAGGCCCTCGTGAAAGCGGATGCCCGTCTGACCATCCTCCCGGACCTGTATCCAATGGAGGCGGACATGACCGCCCGACCGGCCTATGCCGACGACGGCACTTCCAATCGACGGGGTGAGGACCGCAGCGAGGTGTACCAGCTCCGGGAGTATCGCCCCGGCGATGACATCCGGCAAATTCACTGGAAGCTGTCCTCCAAGTTAGATGAGCTGATTCTGAAAGAGGCCAGCCAGCCGGAGAGCCGTTCCCTTTTGGTATTCTGGGATAAGCGCACCGGCGGTAACCCCCAGCAGATGGACGCACTGGCGGAGGTCGTGTCCTCCGCAGGCATGGCACTGCTGCAAAGCGGTGTACCCTATACCCTGTGCTGGACGGACCGGGACGATCTGCAGGTCCAGGACATTTCAGAGGAAAACCAGCTTTTGCAGGCTATCCCGGCTCTGGTAAAGACCAGGGGCAGCGCTGAGTGCCGCCTGCCCAAAACTGACGGTTACAGCCGAATTCTCTGTTTCGGCACAGCGCCGGAAGAACAGCTGCTCACGGACGGACGGGTGCATTTCATCCTCTGTACCGAAGAACAGTACCCCGGTGCGACCACCTTTGCCCCGCAGAATTATTCCGAGGCCATGCAGCGACTGGAGGTTTAACCCATCATGCGAAAAAATGAAAACGGACTCCAGTGGATTGTCACCGAAACGGCACAGAAAAAGCTGCACTTTCCCTGGGGCGCTTGGGTGGTCTGTGCTGTTCTGACGGTGGGCTTCTGCTTGCTTTTAACCGCTGCATTTCCCTCTGTTCCCTACCCATGGTGGGCCATGACAGCAGCTGCGATTTTGGTGCAGGCGGCGTTGCTGATAGTATACCAAACCAGAATCGGGAACTGGCTCGTTCCAGCGGGCATCGGCGTGTTGCTTCTTCTGAGCTTGGCACTGAACAAGTTTGTCCTACCCGGTTTTGGAACACTGGCAAATGATTTCCTGACCCTGCTGACGAAAAAGACCGGGAAGATCTACCTGGACCTTGCGGCAGCGGATGCCCAATTTCTGCCTCTGGCGGTAACGGTTCTGCTACTGGCGGTCTCGCTGCTTCTCAGCCGCAGCGCATGGAGCGGACGGATGCTGCTGGCCTTGCCGATTCTGCTGCCCTGCTATGCAGCCCTGTTGCTGGGCTTGTTTCCCATAGGCATCGGCGGTGGGCTGCTGATTATTGGCACGGTGCTGCTGATGGTGCAGCACACGGCAGAGGGAGAAGCCCTTGCAGGCGTTCCGGCGCAGCTGATTTTGCCGGTCCTGTGTGCAGCGCTGTGTCTGCTGATTGGCCTGTCCTGCCAAGACAAGCTGAATACAGACATGGTCGAGACGATGCAAACCCAGCTTCACCAGCGGCACTACGACAGCGATACCAATTCCATGCCGGAAGGAAACCTCAAGAACTTACCCGCCTGGAATAAAAGCGACACCCCGGCGCTGGAAGTCACAATGGAGCAGCCGGAAAAGGTGTATCTGCGTGGGCAGGTCTACGACACCTACACCGGCACCGGCTGGAAAGCAGCCGATACCGAAGAAACCGCCCAATATGAGGACCTTTTCTATTGGCTCTATGAGGCGGGTTTCTACGGCCAGAGTCAAATTGCACTGGCGGATGGCTATACGGAGACGGCCACACCGCTGTCCATGACTATACGAAATCTCTCCGCCTGTTCCGCCCACGGCTACTACCCCTACGCCGTCTACGGCAGCGAAACGCTGGCAGCGGACCGCATCGGGGACACGAATCTGCCCCAGGCAGAGAGCCTGTATTATCTGAAAGGCAGCGTCCCGGACTGGTATCAGATCCAGCGGAACCTCTCCACAGCCCAGGGCCGGGAAAACATCGAGACCTATCTATCCAAGGAGCAGGCCTATGCCGACTATCTCCGGGCCGTGGACCTGCAAATGACCCAGGATAGCTGGGCCGTCCTCCAGCGGCAATTGAAGCTGGACACCCAGACCCGGACCATCAGCGACATCCGCACCATCATCTTTGACTATCTACGGGAAGCCATGACCTACGATGAGACTGCCCGGACCATGAACGGCAGCGGCGACTTCCTACAATATACGCTGGAGCGCAGCGGACACGGCTACAGCGTCCATTACGCTACGGCAGCGGTGCTGATGCTGCGCTACATGGGCGTTCCGGCCCGCTATGTGGAGGGGTATTACCTCTCGGCAGAGGATGCCGCCCGCTACAAGGCCGGTGAGACCATTACCCTGACGGAAGAAAACGCCCACGCCTGGGCGGAATATTATGTCAGCGGTGTCGGCTTTGTGCCGTTCGAGGTGACTCCCGGCTACATAGACGACGAGGAACTGTCCCTGGGCGGCGACAGCCCGGATGAGAATACCTATGAGAACAACACCCAGCAATTTGTAGAGGTGGAGCAGCCAGAGGAGGTCAACGAGCACAAGCAGGACCGATTTACCTTCTCACTGAATGCCCACTACCTACTGCTTCTTCCCTTGCTGCTGATCTTGCTGCTGGCCGGGTGCATTTTCCATCGCCGCAGGGTGTTTCGGAAGAAGATGGCCGCTATCGACGCCGCAAACGACCGGGAGGCCATTGCCATGCGCTATGGCTATGCCGTTTGCCTGCTGCGCCACAGTACGGTGCAGTTCCCGGAGGATGCTGTGGAGGCCGCAGAACTGAATCAAAAGGCGCTGTTCAGCACCCAGGAGATGACCCCGGAGCAGCGCAAGCAGATTGACTCATTTGCCGTGCGTGTACTGGATGCCTGCAAGGGCAGCTGGACAACCTGGGAGAAAATACGGTACAGGCTATGGAACTGCCTGTATTGAAAACAAGGAGGAAGGAAAATGCACAAAAGAGTAATGGCTCTGCTGCTGAGTCTGGTGCTTCTGCTCTCTGCCGCCATGCCGGTCACGGCGATGGCCGCAGAGGAGTACGCCGGTAGCTTTGTGCTTGTGGCTATGAACGCCAACAGCACCATCGTGGAGCCGACCCGTATCCAGTATAAATCTGGGCAAACCATTCAACAGGCGCTGGCGGATTCAGATATTGACTTCGTCGGCCTGGAAAACGGATTCGTCTATGAGATCAACGGCGTTTCCGCCAATTACCTGCTCTATTATGACAAGGGTGGCTATAAGCTGGACGCTCCGGCTTCTTCCGTCAAGGCCCTTTGCTTCCATGTATCTTCGACTTATTCGGACGCAGCTATCCAGCTGATTATCCAAATGGCGGATTACCTGGACATGACCAACCATGTGCAGAATTATCCGGCAGCGGCCAGTGCCTACGCAGCGGCGCTGAAGGGCCTGCGGACGGCAACTGCCGACTCGGCAGGACCATTGCTGAAAAACCTAAAGGCCGCCATTGCCGAATATGCGGCCCTTCTGGACGGGACCAAATACACCGTCTCTGCCACAGCAACCCAAAACGGCAATGCGGTGGAGGCACCGATCCTCTCCCTTACGGATGTCTATGGCAATGTTACCACCGGCACCGGCAGCGTCCAAGTCATCGCCGGCGACTATAAGTTCTGTGTGTCCGACGGCGGATATAACCGCACAGAGGGAACGCTGACGGTCTCCGCCGACGCCCAGGTCTCTGCGACCCTGCCCTACGGCGAGTGGTTCGGCAATATCCGGCTGCTGGATGTCGATCAGGAACCCTACCGCACTGCACAAAACCGTGAAAACCACACGGCGCAGTATTGGATCGAGGATACAGCCAATGCTCTGAGCAGCGTGTATCTGAATGTTGTGATGGGCAATGTTCCGAATACCAAGACCACCAAGCTCCGCACCATTTATACCGGCACCAACGGCAAGGATATGTCGGGCACATCCCGCAGCTGGAACAGCACAGCCACATCCCTTACTTATCTGCTGACCTCTGGCATGGAGGGCAAGACCTTCGCGCTGGAAGCACAGTATACAGGCTCGGACGGCTACACGCAGATTCAGTCCTACGATGTCACCGTGACCCGTGTGCCCACGCTGAAGGCTCTGGCAGCCACGGCGGAGGGGACCAAGCTGCCCCTGGAGTTTGCGCCCAACACCCGGGAGTACAGCCTAAAAACCGTGTCCTCCACTGTGGATATTGACGCCGCACCATTTGGTGAGGATTATACCGTCACCGGAACCGGGGCGGTGCAGCTGACCGGAGACACGCAGGATCACAGGATTCAGGTAACAGCGCCCAACGGGGAGCAGAGCACCTATACCCTCCACATTCAGAAGGTAGCTTCCGTACCGGTGACACTGGCTGTGCCTTCCGGAACAACGGTGCAGGTGATCAATGGAGCAGGCTCCGAGATTGCCCCGGTGGACGGGATCTATCACCTGGTCCCCGGCGAGAGCTATACCTGCATCGCCACGAAGAACACCTGGTATCATACGCAGATCACCTTCACGGCTTCCGGCGGACTGAATGTGTCCGTCCCGGAGCCTGTCACCACCGACTGGCTGACCGATCTGGCATTCTACAACGGCACCTATGCTTCCAGCCGGATCGCCTACGCCGCCGACAAGACCTTCACGGCGGCAGACCACACCTACAACTATACGGTGTCCGACTGCAACAGCTCCGTTGCCATGCAGGCCACGGCAACCGGAACCGTGACGGCGCTGTATCGGACCCAAAGCACCGTGCCGGGGATTCATAATCTCGCACGGATGGAGACGATCACAACGCCTGTCAGCAAAACGGGTCTTGCTCAGAGCCTGACCTACGCTGTGGCCAAGGCCGGTTACGGCCAGACGGTGACGATCCGCATTTCCAAGACAGAAAACGGCACTACCTACTATCAGGACTACGATATTCAGCTGCTGCGGCAGCTGCACCTGTCCAGCCTGACTATTGCCACAAAGGATGAGACACTGCCCTTTGTAACTCCAAAGGGCGCAACGGCCCGCTTTGATCGAGATACCACGGATTATTATGTTAAGGTAGACCGGGAGACCACCGCTCTCTACCTCTCCGGCACCTATCCCAACAGCAGCACAGACACCGCCTGCTGCGGCGGGTACTATGCCAAGGTCAACGGCGTACGCTATGATGCGCTGGCCGGCGCGGAGGCGGTCCTGAACACAGACCTTTATAATGAGGATATTTCGGTACAGGTCTGCCACGCAGATACCGGCAGCATTGAGCTGACCTATACCGTCCATGTTCAGAAAAGTGACCCCATCCAACTGACCATCCAAACGACTCCGGCGGATGCCACGGTGTTTCTGACCAACGACCTGAACGGCAAGCGCATCGTGGAGAAAAATGGCACCTACAGCCTGACCCCCGGTGCCAGCTATTCCTACACTACCACCTGCGCCGGGTACATCGGTCAAACGGTGGAGCACTATACCGCCCCCGACAAGGACGGTACACTGACCATTACGCTAAAGAAGGCTCCAGCCAACGACAAGCTCATCAATTTCGATTCTGCGTGGCCCCACTTACGCCAAAACAATGAGAATAACGGTGTGGTGGACTACAAGACGCCGGTCTACGCCAAGGATGCCGAGCTGTACTGGGCTACCTCCATTGGATCCGGCTACGATGTGAACGCCTGCGGCTGCCCCATTTTGGTGGACGGTGCCATCTACACCTACTCCGGCTCCCGCATTTACAAGGTGGATGCTATCTCCGGCGAAATTCTCATTGATAAGCCCATGGATCACAACTCCAGCTTCGCCATCAACCCGCCCACCTATGCCAACGGCATGATCTTCGTGGGCCTGTCCGACGGCACCATTCAGGCATTCGACGCCAACACCCTGAACTCCCTGTGGATCTACCGGGATTCCATCGGCGGTCAGCCCAACAGCTCTATTGTCTATCACGACGGCTACATCTACACCGGCTTCTGGGTAGGCGAGATCAACGAAGCCCATTATGTCTGCCTGAGCGCCACCGACGAGGACCCCACGCAGACGATGGAAGAAAAGCTCCCCACCTGGTACTACACCAGCAAGGGCGGCTTCTACTGGGCAGGCGCTTATGTGTGCGACGACTTCCTGCTGATCGGCACGGATGACGGCGCTTCCGGCTACACCACCGGCAAGCCCAGCCTGCTGTCCTTTAACCCCAAGACCGGCGAACTGCTGTCTTCCTACAAGATGAATGTGACCGGCGACATCCGCAGCTCCATTACCCATTACAACGGAAAGTATTACTTCACCAGCAAGGGCGGCTACTTCTTCGAGGCCACCGTGGACGAAAAGGGCACCATCGAGGATGTCCGCACCTTGAAGCTCTATAACTACGATGACGACCCGGCCAATCCCGCCATGTCCACCTGTACGCCCACCATTTACAATGGCCGCGCCTATATTGGAATCTCCGGCACGGCGCAGTTCGGCGCATACAGCGGCCATAACCTTACGGTCATCGACATCCCCAACTGGGAGATTGCCTACACGGTGCGGACCCACGGCTATCCCCAGACCAGCGGTGTTCTGACCACGGCCTATATGGAGGAGACAGGCTGCGTCTATGTGTACTTCTTCGATAACTTCACCCCCGGCAAGCTCCGGGTGCTGGAGGACAAGCCCGGCCAAACCGAGGTGTCTCTGAAGACCATGGAGACCTACACGGCCAGCGGCCAGACGGAGACCTATACGACGCCCTACAACATCTTTACCCCCAGCGGCGCACAGGCGCAGTACGCCATCTGTAGCCCCATCATGGATGAGTACGGCACCATCTACTTTAAGAACGACTCCGCCTACCTAATGGCCGTGGGTAGCACCATTGAACGCATCGAGGTCACGAAGCTGCCGGACAAGATGACCTACAATGTAAAAGACACCTTCGACCCCACCGGAATGCAGGTAACGGCCTACTACACCAACGGCAAGACCCGTGATGTGACGAAGTATGTGACCTGGTCGGAAAATCCGCTGAAGGCCAGCGATACCGATTTCCAGATCACTTTCCCCTACGCCATGTACCAAAACCGAGAAAACAGCGAGACCCTGGAGATGGAATACGGCGTCCACTGCGATAAGCCCATGACTACCCTGACCCTGACCATTGGGGACCAGACCGAGGTCAAATACGGTGATGTAAATGGGAATGGTAAAGTCGATTCCACGGATGCCGCCATTGTCTACCGTTATGCAAATGGAAAATATCAGTTGTCTGCGGATCAACTTTTGGCAGCTGATGTAAATGGTGATGGTGTCGTGAACACGACGGATGCTGCATTGATCTACCGTGTAGCAAACGGAAAGCTGTCAAAGTTCCCGGTGGAACAATAAATCATAGTGGTACACGGAAATAACCCGGATATGAAATGACCTCCCCAGCTTGCCCACCGTGCGCATTGTACGGTGGGTAAGCCGCACTGACGGCAAAAAAACATTTCTGCAAGGAGAAGACGCCTATGAAAAAACATTCCATTGCGCTGCTGCTCCTGCTGGTGCTGCTGACCGGCTGCGGCGCAAAGACAGAGGAGGCACCATGGCAGACCGCCTACCGTGAAACGGGTAAATATCTACAAGAGCAAGATGCGCTTTCCGCAGGCTCTGTTGGCGGCGAGTGGGCGGTGATCGGCCTGAGCCGTGCCGGACTTCTCAGTGATGAGACTGCGCAGAGCTATGAGCAGACGGTAGAGGACTATGTCAAGCAAGCAGGTTCCGTGCGGCTGCACCACGCAAAATCCACTGAGAACTCCCGCACCATCTTGGGCCTGACGGCTGCCGGATATAATGCCGCCAACATGGCGGGCGTTGATCTGACGGCGCGTCCCCGCTGGACGGCCTGTGCGCCTTTGCCTGCGAGGGCGGCGGCTTCCGTCACAGCGATGAGGTATGGCTACCGAGCAGGGCTTCTACGCACTGGCCGCCTGCGACCGCTTCCGGCAGGGCCAGACACGCCTGTTCGACATGACGGATATTGAGGTGAAGTGATATGCGGCGATCCAAACCTCTGTGCACATTGCTTCTGGCACTGCTCCTGCTGACCTGTGCCGGAGGGAAAACCGGCTCCTGTAGAGCCACAGGACAGCGATGTGGATGCGGACACAAAGTATACCTGCATCATATCCATCTCTTGCGAGACGATCTTGGACAATATTGATAAGTGCGTTGAGAGCAAGAAAGCCCTTGTGCCGGAGGACGGTATCATCCTTCCAGCCACAGAGGTAACGTTCAGCGACGGCGAAAGTGTCTACGATGTACTGCAGCGTGTCTGCAAGGCAAATAAGATACACATGGAGTCCAGCTTTACGCCGGTGTATAACAGTGCCTATATCGAGGGTATTCACAATCTGTACGAGTTCGATGTAGGGAAGCTCTCCGGCTGAATGTATGCCGTCAACGGATGGTTTCCTAACTACGGCTGCTCCCGCTACCAACTGAATAACGGCGATGTGGTGGAGTGGTGCTATGCCTGCGATCTGGGAGAAGATCTCGGCAGTGGTATGGGAGGATAATGGAGGCACCAGAATATAGAGAACGCTGATATAGGAAGCGGAGTTCCCGGAACACATTGGCCTCTGGAGATATTCGAGAGGCCGCCTAACCATGCGACCAGACAACACAACAAAACGGACAAAAAGCCAAGGATGGCCCTTTGCGGCCATCCTTGGCTTTTTGTCCGCTTTTCATTATGCGGATACCAATTTCATTGCCGTGCCCCACCGTTTCTGCCGTTTGCGAGTTCTTCACAAATGACGAAACGGAGGGAATAAAAGGTCCCGTCAAGATTTATGCGCAAAATTGTTTGCAGGCTCCGGCGGAGTGAAGTCAGCCGGCAACGGAGGCGTCGTCCATGACCGCCTCCAAGTGCTTCATGTTCATGTATTTCTTGTTGCCCCACTGGGTGCCCGCCACATGGCGCAGCCGTGCGCAGACCAGCATCAGGGCGGAGTTGCCGTCCGGGAACGTCCCCACCACGCGGGTTCTGCGGCGGATCTCCCGGTTCAGCCGCTCGATCACGTTGTTGGTGCGGATGCGCGTCCAGTGCTCGCTGGGGAAATCGCAGTAGGTCAGCGTTTCCTCAATGCCGTCCTCGACCTTCTTGGCAGCTTCCTTCAGTTTCATGGCGCGCAGCTCGGCGACCACGGCTTTCGCCCTCTCACGGGACGCTTTTTTGCTCTCCTGGGCGTGGATCGCCTTGAGCATTTTTGCCACAATTTTGACCTTGGATTTGGGCACAACAGAGAAAACGTTGCGGTAGAAATGCACCGTGCAGCGCTGGTATTTGGCGTCCGGGAACACCTCGCCCACAGCCTCCAGCATCCCCATGCACTTGTCACCGACGATGAGCTTCACGCCGTCCAAGCCGCACCCACGGAGCCACTGGAAGAAGCTGACCCAGCTGGCCTTGTCCTCTTTCATGCCCTCAGCGGCACCCAAAACCTCGCGAAAACCGTCCTCATTCACGGCGATCGCCACCAAAACAGCAACATTTTCGTACTCTCCGCCCCAGTTGCGGCGCAGGTAGATGCCGTCCACGTAGACGTATGGATAGTGGCCGCCCTGCAAGGGACGATTCCGCCAATCCTTGATGTGGCCGTAGGCTTTCTTGTTCAGCTCGCTGATGGTGGCGGGCGAAACCTTGCTGCCCCACAGGGCCTCCGTGATGTCCTCCACCCGGCGCACGGAAACGCCTGCCAGGTACATCTCGATGAGGGCCTCCTCCACGCTGCTCTCCCGACGGCGGTACCGCCGGGTGTGGCAGTCTCGAAGGACACGCCCTTGAGCCGGGGCATGTGGAGCGTGACGTCACCGGAGGTTTTGGTAAGATTCCGGTCGTAGTGGCCGCTGCGGTAGGGCTGACGGGCCTCGCTGCGCTCATAGCGGGCGGCTTGCGTCAGGGACTCCGCCTCCTTCTCCAGCAGCTCGTTCAGGGCTTCCTCTACACTTCCTCGAACTAATTCTTTGAGCTGCCCCTTGATAATTTCCTCATTGCATTGTACAATCTTCTCGGGCATAGTTTGCTGTCTTCTTTCGAATGTTTGTGTGGTAACTTCATTCTACCAGAGCCTGCAAGCTATGTCTTTTTTTATGCTCTTTTCAATTTGCGCAAGTTATTGTACATTATCTGGCAGTTTGACCAGCAGCCTGTATCGCATCAAATGAACGCAGACAGAGCGCACCTCCCACCAAGGGGAAGGTGCGCTCTCGAGTTGTCACGAGGGTAGCGTCACCATGGCGCATCCAGAAGGGCTCACTCTATCGGAGGTATTAAGACAGAGAAAGAACAAACAATAGCTCCTATGATCAGAATCTTCCACCCTGGAGAAGCATGATGAGCACCCCGAAAAGCACAAATGCGAGTATTGGGAAAAGCGCCCGGAGGGTGTTGACTATCTTCACTTTTCTTTCGTATGCAGCATCTTCGGCTGATATACCGCCTTTTTCTTCTTTCCCATCGGAATGATCCTTTCCAATCAACCTGCGAATTAGGCCAAAGATACCGGATAGGAAAAAACCAACCACAGCAAGAATCAATCCCGCAATAGCAAAGACAAGGTCGCTGGAACTCGGGGATAAGAAGCCGGTGGAGTTTTCCGGGGCATCCGGATCATATTTGATTTGGATGGACTTACCTACCGCAATAGAGTTCGCCAAGGGGCCAAACTCGCCTGTGTAGTGCGTTCCATTCACTTCATATTCGTAAGTCATCGAATAGTTGATCCTGATTCGCCTATCCTTGTGAGAACCCTTTATGACCGATTCAGAAATATCGGTAATATTTGCGCTACCGGTCACCCAGTCGGTGTGGTGGAGCGGCTGGATATAGGCATCCACTCCTATAACGAGCATACGGATGCCGGTAATCATCATGGTAATTCCTATGATGATCAGCACCAACCGAGAAATATAGTTAGGTTTCATCGCTATGCGCCCTCTCAATTCTGGCGACCAACTCGTCAATCTCTCCCTCATACAGCGATTTGTTATAGGGGAGCCTGTGCGTCTGATGTGCGCAGTCAACGAATTTCAGGTCGTAAAAGTAGTATGTTTGACGGACACCCATTTTGAAAGGGGACCCGAACTTCCGCTGCGACTCGACAAGACGCCAGTCCAAAATGTCGCCGTAACGGTAGTACCGCCCGTCGAAGGGATTGGTGCGGCAATAAAAACCGTCCTTCTGAATGATTACTTTGTAAAACAACCCAAGAGAAAGAATCTGTGACAGTGACATCAGCTCAAGAATAACGGGAACTGCAATGACTATCGGCGGCAGATTCCACGCCAAAAACAACATCACCGTTACGACAAGCATAATCAAGGAGAGAATCGTGGGAATTACCACAAATCCAGCCTCCTTCTTGCCCGTTATAACGATCTCCCAGTCAATGGCATCTTCTTCGCATTTGATCCCCATAGTCTCAACCCGCTCGATCATATAATCAACTGCATCGATTTGGGAGCCAAGTACGAGGAATCTTGTCCGCTTTCCCTCAATCGTTTCAAAATTGCAGTAGGTCGACTGTCGCGCATTCGTCTCTCTGCCGGAGCTGAGCCACATGTTGCGGAGCTCGGTGTAGCGGTAGAACTGCCCGTTACCGGGCGAGGTCTGGAAATAAAAGCCGTCTTTATCCACGAACACCTTGAAAAACAGTGCGCTATATACGGACAGAAGGAAGGCGATTGCCATCAAGGCCGCTAAGCCGCCGACCAAGATATAGCCGCCGTTGTGTGCGGAGTAGAGCCAGAATGTGACCCCGCCAAAGAGAGCCAGCATGAAAAAAGCCACGATGCTCCCAGTCCGGTTGGTGATTTTATACTTCCAGTTTCTTTCTTTCATCTTATTCTCCATATTGAAGCCATAGCGATTTGTTATATCACAGGGAAGTGGCTAATGCCACTTCCCTGTGATTGATTCAAATAATAGAAAACTGTTTCGAGTATGTTGCCTTAAACCCGGTTTTATCTGTAACGCAGACAACAATGGTATAGTTTCCTGTCTCTGTTGGCGACCACTCAAGATAATCGAATGTTGAATCACTTAAAGTATAGCATGGGGTATCTCCATTGTAAATAGTATACTCCCATACATACGGCTGGTAACCACCTTCCGCCTTAGCTGAGAAAACCAATGCCGTCTCTGGCTCCATGTCTCCAATTACTTCGATATTAGAAATCGTCAGATCATTAGGGACAAACTTTGCTTCTATTGTGCGGTTCGTGAAGGCGGTGAAGGTATAATCATCAGAAATATTATCAAGGCATCTTCCATTTTCATACCAACCCTCAAACATATAGCCCTCATTGGGAATCGCAGAAATAGTTACTGTAGAGCCGTAGCTATAACTGCCCGTTCCTCGCACTGTACCACCATTTCCAGAGCTCAGAGAAATTGCGCATTTCGCATGTACAGATACATCTTTTTCGTTATTGCCATAATTGGCCTCGTCCGCATCCGTTTCTATTACCAAATGATATAGATTGGGTTGAAGCGGATCAGATCCCAGGCTCGTTTCGGCTATGTCGTAACTCAAAACGATTTCTTCTCCGGCATCAATGGCTGCAATATTAATATCGGCCAGTACCTCTCCTTGGACGCTGTCAGAATAAACCACCAGCTTTGCCGCATCAATTTTTTCATAGCCTTTATTAGCTACTGTGATTTGCAGCTGTCGTCCAGTATCAGTTATTGACTCCTGTACATTTTCAATCGCAATGTCAGCCAATCCAATTTCAAAAGAAGCCTCATTATCTGTTGGCCGAACATCTGTATTGCCATGTGGTGTTATTCTTATGGCATAGTTTGTCCGAGATATTGTCTGCGGAAGTGTAAACGGTATTTCCAAACTGGCGCTTCCACCGATATCCAGAGTTTCGTTTAATGTACGACTGTCAACAACATTTCCTTGCGGATCAACGATTTCGATATCAAAAGCTGAAACATCTACCGATCCATTGTTGTATACATCGGCACTCAGGACAATCGTTTCTCCGCCAGTGACCTCTCCGGAATAAGTCACTATCGGATTTACAGAGATATCGAAAAACGCCTCCACTTCCTTTTGAATCAAATCAAGTTGTCCATACGCTTTGCCATTTTCAGGTTCACTCAAAGCATCCGCAGCACAATATGCCAGTTGGATCTTCCCCGTAGACATCATACAGGCATCCCATCCGCGGATTACGTCATCACCCGTTGTAAGCGGAAGAATGTTCCCGAATTTATCAAGCGCCTCATTATAGTAAGTACCATAAAACTGTGCCTTTTCATTCACATCTTCCCAAACAATCGCTTTCTGCCCATTTGCACTTTTCAGAACCTTAAATGTTGAAACAGACTCTGGAAGATTGTCCACCACAGTCTCAACTGTCGCTGCACCTCCACCTGTCATGCACATAATAGCGTGATTGCCCATCCAGTATAGTTTATCATCCATAAAATATACCGATGTATCCGATGTACTATTTTCTGTAACTCTGCTCAACTCACCATCGCCATAGTAATATACTTCCATATCATCAACGGATGACATATCCGTATTTGTTTTTGCGGAATATGCAACTACACTGTTATTGCCAATGTAGGAGCAGGCAATACTGTTTACTATGGGCAAATTCGATGCGATAGTTTCCTCGGATTGCCATTTCCCACCGACCAGCTGTTTCCTATGAATTGAGTTAGTTCCTTCAACAGAAAACGGATCATTTTCTGAATTTTGCTGCCAAACAACGGTCACATCGTCGCCATTGGAAGTCAAACTGCAATTGGTTTCGTAGTCCAAATTACTTGTGAGGGCCACTGTTCCCGAAAATGCTTCGCCATCCCAATGAGTATAATATAGCTCCATATTGGTTGACATTTCATCGAGCGTGACATCTGTGCCAAATTCTTTTTTTGCGTTCTGCCACACAATATGTGCACCACCATTTCCGTCAGCGCACATAATCGGTGCATAGTCCATGGTGCCATCGTCGAAGATAGGCTTTGCAGCGCTCCATGATGTACCATCATAAATGCTATACATGAGAACGGTTCTATTTTCATCTGACCGCGATGAAACGTCATCAATGTATACCATAAGCATTTTTCCGCTATTCAGTTCGACAATTTTCGGTGAGCAATACTTTTGCACATTAGCCTTATATGCTGTGGGGTTTGTGCTATAAGTTACAGGTCCTTGTAATGGCTCTATAAATTTAAGATCATCTCTCGATACTGTCATTAGAGCTTCTGCTGCCTCTGTTTTAGGATATAGCTGAAGTTCTTTAAATTCCCACTCAAATGTTTTGCCCCATAGAAGTGTCTCTATTTCTAAGAACAATGCCAAATTGAGAGAGATATTCGCTTCTCGCAAGTTTGTAAATTTTTCATATTTTAATTTTAAAGTTCCACTCCCGCCTGCATAGGCCATCATCAACTTTTCGATTCCAGCTGCAATGCCTGCTCTAAGCTCCACGGAATAATCGCCTGCGCCGTCAAGTCCAAGCTGACCCGTTTCCGTTAACTCAATATAGAAACGTTGTTCTACTGATCCGTTTATTTCAAAGCGGAAATATGTACACGGATATAGCGGCATAGGTGTAGATGCACTGGTTGCAGTTTCGGCTACCAAAAGAAGTCCGCCTTCACGTACCAAACCTGATTGGGCATCTAATTCAATATACCCACTCAATGTACCATCAAACTCAAAACCAAAATCAAACCCGGTTTTTTTCAATTTGCTTCTCAGTTTTTGGTATTTATTCCATGTATCAGTTGTCGTATGTCTACCGAAGGTATTGATCATTTCCTTCAGTTCAGCATAATTGCTTGTTTTGAGCGACGGATCTCGTTCGGACTCTTTCAGACCTATTGTAACTTTATAGGTACCTTCTTTAACATCATATTCGTAATCAACCAAATCATCCAGGCCTAATTTCCAGTCCAGCTTCATCTTAAACAGAGAGGTATCCACTCCAAAGATATTCACAACAGGTCCCTCTAATTCAATGGAATCGCTGGTAGTAATAAGGTTTGGAAATTCTACTATATTTTTAGGCTCATCCAATTTAGATACGCCGCTGTCGAGTCCCGAATAGCCATCTTTATCAATTTCAAGGTAGCCGCTTCCACTACCAATCGAGGTGGTATAAAACTGATCAAACGCCCAGTTAGAAGGCATGCCAAAGCCTAAGTTTCCGCTGAATCCAGTAGACATATCGCCCACGAAACTTCTTTCAGCATAGCCTTTATCAGAAACTCTTGTGCAGACATTTCTTGTTCCGTAAATACCTACCCTGTAAATACTATTGCTCATAACTTCATGGACACTCTTGAAATAAGGGATTACATTTGAAGTGACCTGATAGTCCAAGCAGTCATAGTCCACAGCAAAATAAATAAATGTATTTTGAGGAATTCCTAATTCGGCAGCTGCCGCAATAGCCGCCTTTGCATCCCTTGTTCCTTGAGCTGAGGTAAAATACGAATTTTCGTCAGCAGATGTCTGATAGATCGGGAAGAAACTGAGCCCCGCATCAAAGATAATTTGTGCCTCACTGCGTGTGATTTTCTTGCTATTTCCGGTCAGATATCTTCCTATGTATCGATAGCCATTGTCATATAGTGATTTTGCTTTTGCGGCTGTGAGCTGGGTTGCACAGTCCGCAGCCAATGCCGATCTTGATGTATCACCGCAACTAATAAACAGCGACAGCCATGTAGTTTTATCGGCTTTTCCATTCTGTGGGATTTTCATGTCCGCTTGAAAATCGTATAGCGCTTGCCTTGTTGCATCACCATATTCGCCGTCTATTGCTCCAGCGCTATGCCCGTTAACAAGCAATGCAAACTGCAGCAGTTCCGTAATGGATGCGATTTGTGCAGCTGAATAGTAGTTTCCTGATGATGTCCCAGGATATCTTCTGGCAGCTGCAGAATCTCGAATGTACGGAATTTCGGGGCAGCACAATCTTGTCGTTACGCCAAAGTTCGCATTTGCAACATCTGTTGGCATGCCCTCCTCGGCCTGCAATGCATATATTAAAGCCCGATTTGTGTTTCTGCCATACACACCATCACAAGGAGTGATCCCAGTATATGCCTCATACTTGCGGTTCAGCTTTTGCTGCATTTCACGAACAGCCTCTGTTCCGCCATAAGAGCTTAACAGTTTAAATGAATCCATGGACATCAGGGCCTTCATGATATTAACTGTCACAACTCCATCTGAATTGATAAGGCCGGCATCTTCTTTTAATTCAATGATGGCCTTTTCTACATCTGCATCAAACACGCCATTGAATACAACGGTGCCATCTTCGGTTTCGGACAGATTATATCCAGGGTTATACCCTTTGCACCAAAGTGCTCCCTGCAATATTGCAAATTTCCGATTTGTGACACCGTCCTGCCGTCGCAACAGATTCTGGCTATAAAGGCGCTCTGTAGTTGGGCCAAAATTATCCGCCAAATCTGCGATTCCAAGTTCCACCTGCAGAGCTCTCGTAAGACCGTAAACGGTATCCCACCCCGTTCTTCCGTCTTCAGTGACATATCCAAAACCCGGCACATCACCGTACTCCTGATTCAGCCATCTTTGAGTCAGATAGACCATAGCATCACCAGGATAGTCGCTATGAATCGAAACGCCATTCTCCACAAGCGTTTCTTCGCTAATTTGTTCCAAATCGGGGATCTGTACCTCCGATATATAATCTGTCTCGTTGCCATATTCATCATCGATCTGAACATCGGCTTTTATAAGGTTGAATGTACTTTCTTCCTCCGTAGATGCGGCATTAGTTGCTACTTCTACATTTTCTGTAGCATTTTCAACAGCAAATGCCGGAACAGTAACTGTTTGGAGCATAATTAGAACGCTTAACAGCAATGTTAATGCTCTGCTAAAATGCTTCTTCGCACCTTTCACTTAAATCCTTCCTTTCCTGTAAGTAGAATACATTTTTCCTTCTCTATTCTGAAATAGCGCCGTTGGAACCTCTATGGATAGGCATCACTCCCTTTCCCATTCCATGTGCGTTCTTAAATCATACACGATCCCCATGCTGCGATCAGAAGATGTTGATTAAAGCAGAAGCGTACTACTTTATCTGATCACATCAAACAACCATTCTCTCTTCAAAATTTTTGATTATAGTGATATCCCGCGATTCGGCTATATTTTTCCATTTCTGCCAATTATTTTATACGCTATATTCTCCTTTGGCAATATCAAGTCGAAATTTTTGTTGATTTTGTGAAAACTCTTGAACTATCATTATTAAAAATTGCAAATCAATACCTCCACTCACCACCAGCTGGGGTAATGATAATGCGAAGGAAATGGTGATTATTTTCTGTACAAAATACGATTGATTTATTTCACTTGACATAGATTAGTAGGCGTGCTATACTTTCTAACAAGAAACGAACAAATGTTCTAATTCGTGGGTGCGTTGGAATAGAAAGGGGCGCATGCAGATGCTCTGGCTTTCACGGAAAGACATCGAACACATTTCCCGCAGATTGCTTCGTGATTACCTTAAAAAAGTCCCTCAAAAGGTCGATCATATTGATCCAGCAGATTTTGCAGAGAAGATGTGCGGCCTGCAATTTACTTTTGCAGATATCAGTGAAGCACATGACGCCATCGGCCTTACGGCGACATCGGGAGTGATCATAACGATCCCTCAAAGGGACGGCACAAGGCTCGACTATGAATTAGACGGGAAAACGGCCTTCATTGATCAGAGCCTTGTGGCAGAAAATCAGATTGGCCGTTTGAACTTTACTATGATGCACGAAGCAGCGCATCAACTGTTTTGGATGCTGTATCCGGAAGAATATGAGGCGCAAACTCCTCGCTGCGTATTTCGCATGACAGATGAACATACGCAATACCCTGTTCTTGATTGGGAGGAGTGGCAGACCAATGTGCTGACTTCATTTCTCCTCTTGCCAAAGGAACTGGTATATCGCCATATGGCAAATGTTGGCCTGAAAGATGGTATCAGCGTGCTGAATCGCATATACGCACGCAAAGACTATGAGCGTTTTTCGGAGGCCGCAAAGCGGCTCGGTGTGTCCAAAACAGCACTGACTATAAGATTATCCCAACTCGGTTTGGTAGGGAGAAATGATTTGTATGACCCGTATGCACTGGTAGATATATTTCCGGAGAAAAATGAGATCGCCTGATATGGCAGGGAGAAAGTATGGCAAAAATCAATGCAAGGGAACTTGATCCACAACGCTATTCCTGCATACAGACAGAGCAGCAGGAATTGAAAAAACAGTATTCCAGTCATATTACAATGGCGAGAATTTGCCCGTATTGCCAGAACAAATTAGAGATCCTGTGTAAAGGAAATCACGGCGCAGTTTATGTGAAATGTCCCCATTGCGGAGAGCAGGTGTTTTTCCCGCCAGTGGCATTTCGACTTAACCGATTCTAAGCTGTAACGGCGTGTAATAAACGCCTTTTCCGTGACAACTAAAAATTGAATATCCAAGTTTGTACCCCGGAGCCGCTTGATGCGTGACCTTCCCATGTGTCGCTTGATTTGCAGTCCTTGCTCTCAAAGAGAGCAAGACGGATCAATGCGGCCATGGTGGTGAAGGCAGATCAAGCGGCTTTTTCGCTCATTTGGTTCCAGAAAGGAACTGAATGAGCGTTTTGTTTTTCTGGCTTCCTGCCTGCGAGAGATGCCGAGGCCCTCCGCTTCATCGTTTTTAGAATTTTCAAAATGATGAAACGGAGGACAGAAAATGTCATATCACAATGACCCATATCGGGTCGATTATTTGAAGATATATCCTTGCTTAAAAAAGCGTCCGGATGTGTTGGAAGTCTTGAAGAAAAGCGACCGCAAGATGAAATACATGGAGGTGGATCTGAAAAGCGAGCAGCGTAGGAAAAATGCCGAGAATGGGACGGAGAGTTATGTCCCCAGCAAAGAGGATTCGCTGGAGCGGCTTATATATTCTGCGAAGTGCCAGTTTGCGGACGATGCTGAAGGCGTCGAGGATGCCGTAATCAGAATAGATGATTTATGCCGCTTACGGGCCGCACTGGATCAGTTGAGCGAAGAAGAAAGATTCCTGATTTATGCGCTGTTTTTCGACGAGCGCTCAGAGCGTGAGCTGGAAGAAATGATGGGTATCCATCGAATGACGATCCATAATCGAAAGATTCGTATCTTGCAGAAATTGAAAAAGATGCTGAGATGATAAAAAAGTTTGGTGCAAACGGTGTTTTCAGCGGCTAATAGAGTGAGGGGGCTTTAAACCTCACTCCGCTGCTGATAAATCAGCGGCTTTGTTCCTTGATAAACACCGTCTCAGACGGTCATATCCGGCAACTTGAATACATTAGCTGACGGAGCCAGCGTCAGGCCGAGTGCGCGATGACCACCTGTGCGGAGCAGCTCCGCATCAAAGGACGGCCAAGTAAGGTGCAGAGCGATACCCACTCAGGCCATGGCAGCCTTGGCAAGCTGTCCCCGCCATGATCCCGTCAGCCCATAATGATACTCCTGTACGCAGCTTCGAGAGTTCCTCGGAGGGGTGAGAGTCCCGTGATGTGCGCCCGCACAGTTCAAGTTGTCGCCCCGCCTGGGGAAGTAGTGTCGAATACAGGCAAACAAAACCGTAAAGTTCTGGTCGCTCCGGTGACGGGGGCATCTGCTTCCGTTGCCGGAGCGACCACACTCTTGCGGCAGAAGCATGGGAACTGTCCACCTCTCCAGTATTTTTATATTCGCTTTCCTTTGCCCAATGGTCCCTCTATTCTCCCCTGCCTCTTCCTTCTTCGGACGGTTCCCATGCCTGTGCCGCAGAGATAGTCGAATGCAGAAAGGAGAACATCTATGAACCCCAATATCAATTACTATGGGATCGTCATCCTACTCAGAAAGCTCCGGGAATACGGTATTTTCACCGAAAAAGAACTGAGAAAAATCGCCGCACGGATTGCTGCGGATAGCGGTGTTGAAGTCATGTTTTTTCTCTGATTTTCTTCATCTTTCAGTAGCTATTTGGATGCAGTTGTGGTAGTGTTTGTGTTGCAAAAAGGAGGTGAGCGGATATGGATGAAAAGCGGCTGGTAGACGGAGCGACGGCACTTGCAGAAAAACAGTCCCGTGTTATAAAGATCGAGCCTGCGGAGCGGCCTCAAAATGTGCGGCTGCGGGTCGCCGCCTATACTCGTGTCAGCTCAGACTCCGAGGATCAACTCAATTCCTTCGCAGCTCAGAACCGCTACTACACAGAGCTGATCTCTGATAAGGCCGAATGGCGCATGGTCGACATCTATGCGGATGAGGGAATCACCGGAACTTCGGTGGCTAAACGGGATGACTTCCAGCGGATGATGGCGGACTGTCGTCGAGGCTTGATCGACCATATCCTTGTCAAGTCTATCTCACGCTTTGCCCGCAACACCAAAGACTGCCTTCAGAACATCCGTGAACTGAAAGAGTTGGGTGTCAATGTCCGATTCGAACGTGAAGGGATCGATACGGTCAATGTGAGCAGTGAGCTCATCACCGCCATCTACGCTGCCTTTGCTCAAAAAGAGAGTGAGTCCATCTCCGGTAATCGGCAATGGGGTTATCAGCGTAGTATGGAGCAGGGAACTTTTAACACATACTATGCACCTGTGGGATTCACACTTATAGACGGCAATCTACAGATCAACCAGGCTGAAGCACCAACGATCCAGCGGATTTTTACAGAGTATTTAAGCGGTAATAATTCGAGAGAAATTGCGGCCACTCTGAACAAAGATAAGGCGCTCGGAAGGCATTGGCGGAGAGAAGCTATCGACTATATCCTGCAAAATGAGCGCTACGCAGGAAACGCACTTCTCCAGAAAAGGTATACAACAGACTCGTTCCCACGGAAAAAGAAACGCAACCGAGGAGAACGAGAGATGTACTTCGTCTCTGGCAGCAATGAGGCCATTATTTCGCAGGAGATGTTTGACCAAGCTCAGCAGCTTCGGAAAACACGAAAGAGAGAGCCAATGCCGCTTCACGACACTATTTCAAGGCAGATACGCTGTTCTTGCGGAGCGCGTGTTCGGGCGAAGAAAATCAATCAAAAATGGTATTGGTGCTGCTGCAATCATGAAGAGAGACGCGAATGTCAGATTACTCCTATACCAGAAATCCAAGTTCAGGAATCCTTCTGTCGCCTATACTACAAGCTGAAGCACCAGAGCATCCCCATTCTGGAACAGATGCTCACAAGCCTCCAGATGATCCGCAATCGCAGGATGCTTTGGAGTCCTGACATCGTTGCCCTGAATAAAAGAATATCAGATCTATCCAGTCAGAATCAGACATTGGCCTTTCTCAAACAGCAGGGCCTTGTTGATCCTGACATTTTTATAGCCAAAACCAATGAACTGACCAAGCAGCTCCGGCAGGTCAAGCTGGAAAAAGAAAAGCTGATGGATGCCGAGAGCGACATGACCGCCCTGCAAACGCGAAACTTAACAGACATTCTGGAAGGCGGGCCGGAATTCCTCGACAGCTTTGACGCAGAACTGTTTGGTGAACTCGTTGAGAAAATTATCATAGAGAGCAACGACTCCGTCCGCTTCTGCCTGAAAAATGGGCTGGAGCTGCGGGAGTCCATAGAGAGGACGGTGCGGTGATGGGAAACCGGAAGCAGCCCTTTGGCTACAAGATGGCTCTGGGTGAGATCGTCATACAGGAAGCAGAGGCGAGGCTTGTACAGGGAATCTTCCGCCGATATATCGCAGGAGAATCATTGAATGAGTTGACCGAGGCGCTTCGCCAGCAAGATATCCCATACGATGAGGGACGGCTCTGGAACAAAAATATGGTCGCCCGTATTCTGGCGGACATACGCTATACCGGAGAAAAAGGATATCCCAAGCTCATAGATGAGGCGCAGCTCATCACGGCAAACGAAAAACGCTCAAACAAACCCCAGCTTCCGAAAAAGACGGAAGCCCAAAAGGTGCTGCGCAGGCTCTGCGGTACACCGCTGTCTGACCGGGTGGAACAAAGTGTCACCGACCTGCTCAACAGCCTCGCAAATTGCCCGGATCGCATACAGCATCAGCGCAGTCCAGCGCCAGCCACACATTCTAAAACGCAGGAGGCGCTGGATAATGCTCTGGAACAGCAGCCAATCGACGAGGACACCTCCAAGACTCTGATCCTCCAACTTGCGGCAGAGCAATATGCTGCTCTGGGGGATGAAGAATATGAAACAAATCGCCTCCGGCGCCTCTTCTCCGCATTCGAATGTGTGGCGGAACTGAATGCTGATCTTCTGAAAAACACCGTATCCGAGGTGCTGGTGACCCATCAAAATGTCAAACTGCGATTAAAAAATGGCCAAATCATAGAAAGGAGCGACCTGCAATGAAAGATGATGCCCCGAGAGTGATCAAAATTCCTGCCAAGCCGGAAGCCACCCGTCAGGCAGAAGCCCGCAGACAGCTCCGGGTGGCAGCTTACTGCCGAGTCTCCACCAAAGAGGAGGATCAGGCAAACAGCTATGAGGTGCAGAAAGAGTACTATACCGATAAAATCATGTCCAACACCGCATGGACGATGGCCGGAATCTTTGCAGACAAGGGCATCACCGGAACCTCGGCCAAGAAGCGTGAGGACTTCATGCGGATGATCCGGCACTGCCGCCAGAAGAAAATCGATGTCATCCTGACCAAATCGGTCTCCCGCTTCTCCCGCAATACGGTGGACTGCCTCTACTATATCCGGGCGCTCAAACAGCTTGGCATCGCAGTCATCTTCGAGAAGGAAAACATCAATTCTCTGGAGGAGGACAGTGAGCTGCGAATCACCCTCTCCGGTGCCTTCGCCCAGTCTGAAAGCGAATCTATCTCCGCCAATGTCACATGGGGTAAACGCCGCGCCATGGAAGCCGGAAAGGTCAGCATCCAATATAAAAAGCTGTACGGCTACCGCAAAGGTGAGGATGGTCAGCCGGAGATCATTCCGGAACAGGCCGAAATCGTCCGATGGCTCTATGAGCGCTATCTCACCGGAGCCAGCCTGCGGATGATCAAAGATGAACTGGAACAGCAAGGCGTCAAGTGCTTCGAGGATTCTCCGGAGTGGACCATTTCCCGCATCCGTAGCATCCTGCAGAATGAAAAATACTGCGGTGATGTGCTGATGCAGAAGACCTTCCGGCAGGACTTTATCAACCGCAAGGCCATCAAGAATACAGGCCAGCTTCCCATGTACCTCA
>OJKW01000110.1_pt1 | contig 81751 bp, 59 predicted proteins | sample 1596591 | NCBI WGS metagenome assembly OJKW01 (sample SAMEA4350166, study PRJEB24818) | metagenome | biome: human; feature: gut; material: faeces | place: Denmark | collected 2013-09 | reverse complement strand
GTCATAATCTCCCGTAGCAATTCGACCGCAGAATTTTTTGCGGTTCTTGGTCTCAAAATCTCGCTTTGTCGCAACAAGAATATTCGCCGCCGGATAGAGCTGTAAAAACTCCGCCGCCCATTGTTCGGTTAAGTGATTCGGGACTACGAACAGCGACTTATTGCAAAGTCCAAGTCGTTTGGACTCCATAGCAGCCGCCACCATTTCAAAAGTTTTGCCTGCACCGACTGCGTGTGCCAACAGCGTATTGCCGCCGTACAGAATGTGTGCAACCGCATTTTTCTGATGTTCACGGAGTTCGATTTCCGGGTTCATACCGTTGAAAACAATGTGGCTTCCGTCGTACTCACGGGGTCTTATGCTGTTGAACTTTTCGTTATACATCTTCGTGAGTTTTTCTCGGCGGGCAGGGTCAGCCCATATCCAGTCCTGAAAGCCCTGCTTTATGAGTTCCTGCTTTGCCTGTGCGATTGCCGTTTCCTTTTTATTGAGAACGGCTTTCTTTTTGCCTTCGTCATCTTCGATATAGTCAAAGATACGGACATCTTTCAGGTTCAGGGTTTCCTCGATTATCTTATATGCGTTGATACGGGAAGTGCCGTATGTGCTGTACGCTTTAACATTGGAACGGTCATAGCTCTTTCCCTCAATGTTCCATTCTCCGGTAAACTGAGAGTAGTGAACCTTGATATTCCACTGTGCATAGCGTGGGGTGTCGAGAAACTCAAACATAAACTGTTGGAATATTTCGGGTGGAATCCAAGTCGCACCGAGCCTTACGGAAATCTCGCTTGCCGTCAAATCCTTTGGCTGAACCTTTTCAAGTGCCTGCACATTGACGGTGTAATCTTCGGGATACAGAGTCGCAGACCTTTTGGCTGTCGCCAGCTTCTCACGAACATTGCCCGACAGATATTCGTCTGCCATCAAATATTTCGGCTCATAAGAATTGCCGTACTCATAAAGAGGATTTAAGAAGATTACACCCTTTAGGTCAGCGAATAATTCCTCCTCGCTTTTGCCGGAAAGCTCCATCATATATTCCATATCAATGGCGGCTTTTTCACCCATAGAGACAGCGAGAGCCTCGTCAGCGGTGTCAACCTCCGTTACCGGCTTGTGCGGTTTAATCGTCCTTTTGAAGAACATATCCGCCTTGCGTTCCAGTTCGCCATCTTCATTGATGACCTCAAGAGCTGAGAGCAGAGCATAGGAGCTGTCGTCGGAAAAGGCGGAAGTATTGGCACGGCTGTTAATCAGTCCGTACTTCTTTGTAAAGCCGTCATACAGAGTGTTCAGCTTTTCCTGTACCTGTTTGATTTCACTGTCCGGGTAATCCTCGGTTTGCAGTTCAATCAGGTTGCGGACGCAATCCCTTATCCCAATCATACCCTTGATACGGTTCTCAGCGGTTGCCGATACCTCCACCGGAGACATACGGGAGTTCTCTCGGAAATAGATTTTATCGTCCAAAACCGTATAAGAGAAGTTCCTTACCGTAGGGTCTGCCGGGATAGAATTATCTTCTTCCTCCAGTTCATCGGCAACCTCGTATTCGGAGATTTCTCCGTGAATGTTTGATACCGCTTCGTTCAAAAGCTCGGAAAGGTCGGCGTTTTCAAACGGCTCACAGGTTGCTTCCGGTCCGAAGCGACCGCTTACCATTTTCATTTCGCCGAGTATCATTTCCGGGTGCTGAACAAAATATGAGTTCATCCTAATACCGTTTTCGTCGGTGTCAAGATGAACCCAATCAGGTTCAATATCTATGAGCCTGTCTCGCTTTTGCAGGAACAGAATATCGGATACAACCTCTGTTCCGGAATTGCCTTTGAAGGTGTCGTTCGGAAGTCTGATTGCTCCGAGAAGCTCCGCCCTCTGTGCGATATATTTGCGGACATTGGAGTTTTCTTTGTCCATAGTTCCTTTGCTTGTCACAAGAGACATCACACCGCCGGGGCGTAATTTATCAAGCGATTTCGCAAAGAAATAATCGTGAATGAGAAAGTTGTACTTGTCGTATCGTTTGTCGGATACCTTGAAATCTCCAAAAGGCACATTGCCGATAACGCCATCAAAGAAGCTGTCGGGGACGTTTACTTCCTCAAAACCCTGTGCCGCAATAGAAGATTTCTGATAAAGCTGCTGAGCGATACCGGCTGAAATGGTATCAAGCTCCACACCGTAAACCTTTGCGTTTTCCATTGACTTAGGCAGCATACCGATGAAGTTACCGATACCGCAGGACGGCTCAAGCAGGTTGCCCTCCTGAAATCCCATCTGTTCCAACACCTTATAAATGGCGGTTGATACTTCAGGCGGAGTGTAAAATGCAGTCAGGGTGCTTTCTCTTGCCGACGCATATTCCTCCGGCGTCAGGATGTTTTTCAGCATTGCATACTCTGTATGCCAAGCTCCGGCTCGTTCGTCAAAGGCTTCGGGAATACCGCCCCAACCGACATATCTCGACAAGATTTTCTGCTCGTCAGGTGTTGCAAAACGGTTTTCGTTTTGACAATCCTTCAAGACCTTAATCGCTGCATAGTTTCTGTGAAAACGCTCTTTTTTGTTCACTTCTTCAACCTGATTATTGGCAAGGTCAAAGTTGTGTCGCTCCGACATCGGAATATCCGGGTGGAGGTCAAAGCTCTTTACCTTTGACTTTTTCTTTTGCTCCCAAGCGGGAACTATCGGTTCAGGCTCTTTCTCTCGGTTGTCCTTAACTTCAACGCCGTTGTGTTCGGATAAAGCCTTAAAGTCATCAAGCAAGTCAGGTCTGATACCAAGTACAGAACCGTCATCTTCAAATACAAAGGCTTCATCAACAAGAAAATGATAAAACTCTGCACCGTGCCATTCGTTATCGCTGTCCCTTGCAACAAGACCGTTTTCATCATAACTGAGTTCAATGTCGTCAATCTTTAATCTGCCAAGCATGGAATAAAGAATTTCTGTTTCTCGGTCATAAACCGGGACTTCAGAAACAGCAGCCACAAGGCTTTGCATTGTCGCTTTGGTACAGTCTGTGAAATCAGGATGTTGTGAAAACTGACTTTCTGCTTCCTCAAACCATTCTGTACCTACATCGGCAAGCTCCTGATTTGCAATACTGCCGAGATAATCAAAGAAATTCTCAGCCGAGTCATACTCCCTTGCAGCTTGCTGTATCTCGTCAAAAGAAAGCGTATTTGTAACATACTGACCTCCGGCATTGCTGTCGGGGTTATAATACATCCAAGTTACGCTTTCATTGTCCCGGTCGATAAAGAAGGCGTCGTCATAACCGGTTTTCGGACTTAAATCCTGTACGGTTTCGGTATCGTTTTGAGCTTCGTTTTCGCCTGTAACGGTTTTTTCTTCCGCCGGTAATACACTGACCTTCAAGTGGTCGTTCATTGGATTTTCACGCACTTTGCGGTCAAATTCTTCCCTTGAAAGTTCCTTGTTGAATAAGGGCATATCGAAGTCATAGAGCATTACACGGTTTTCATCAAAGGACAAAATCTCATACTGCGAAGCCCCGATATACACGCTGTCGCCGAGATGATATTCATACTGTGCTTCCGGCTCGTCCTCTTTGTTTTCAGGCTCAGGCGGTGCGGTAGAGAGTATCTCACGGTTTTTTCTCTGCTCTGCAAGCTCGGCTCGCCTTTCTTCCTGCTTTTCAAGCCATTCCGGGTACTTTTCTTTTTCCTTTGGGTTTAGGTATCTGTCCATACGGATAAGGTCTCCGATACGCTTTTCAACCTGAGACCAAGAAAGCGTAATGTGCGGCTTGTCGCTTCCGATACCTTTTGAAATTGTGATACCTTTTCCGTCGTGCTGTTCGTCAATGCCTGCACCGATGATGACCGGATAAGAGCCGCCCCAACCGTATTCGTTTTTCAAGAAGTCGGCGTTCTCTTTTGCGGAAAGGCTCTTTTCAAACTGTTCATAGATACGCATTTTGCCCTCGGAAACTCCGCTTCCACGGGTCAGTACAGCGTCTATGATTTCCTGAGAAAAAGTAAAGGCAGAGGTTTTTTGTTCCTCTGCCTGATTGCTCATTATGAGAGTCAACTGACCGTCCATAGACGGAAGCGGTTTCATTGTATCGGTCAATTCTCCTAAAAGTCTCATTGCTTCAAAATGCTGTGCGATAACACCCCAGTCATAGAAGCTCTGAGCGGTTCTGTTTTCGTATTCGCCCTCCCACAAGTGGAGGACATTCTGAAATGTTTTGTAGCCCACAAGTCTGCCGTTGCTTAAAGGTAGCTGTGTGTAATCGTTGTTGAAAATACCCTTGATATATTCGGTACGGGTCGCATTGTCCGTATTTCTCTCATAGAAGTCTTTTATTTCTTCCTTTGAAGCGGACAAATGCGGGGTAGTGCCGAGTATCTCTCGGATAGTATCATCGCCACCGAAAAACGGCAGGCTCTTGTCCTCGTGGTTTCTGTCGTAATACTCTAAGCGAATATTACCTGATTCTTCACGATTTCCTGTGCCGAGTTCCTGATGTTGTTCATCAGGCGAACCCATTTCATCATATCTTCCGCTTTCATCTGCTCCGTCAGCCCGGCTTTCTGTGCCATCTGCTTCACGAGAGTTTCCTCCAGTTCGCTGGCTCTCTGCTGAACCTCCGCCAAGTGACTGTTGAGAATCCCTTTCGTCAGAAGATTGTAGTACAGGATTTTGTGATGTTCCTTCAGATAAGTTCTCCTCATCTGCGACCATCTGCCGAGAGTCACTTCCGTCTGCTCCGGCAGCTTCAGGTTCGGAAGATTGTAATCTCCCACCCTCGTGTATGTGATTTCGCTCATCGCTTTGACTCCTTTCGTCTTTGATGTCTTTATTGTATTCGGATTGCTCCTGTTCATCAATTATGCGATTTTCCTTGCTGAGCGTGCTGATTGTTCTGCTGACAGGGAGCAACGCCATTTCTGCAATGTCGCTTGTAGCAATACCCACCGCATTGAGAACTTCCTGTGAATTGAAACTTGAAATACCGGCAAAGTCATCGGGAGAATAGACCTTGTCTGCGTTCAGTCCCAATCGTGCCATAACCATATATGACACGCTGTTTCTGACAAGCTCCAAATACAAGGCATTTGCTTCGTCGGCAGACAAATACTCAATATCGCTTCCTGCACCCAAACTCATAAAGTCGGAGATATAGTCTGCGATGTTGTCCTCGACGGCATTGGCAATGCTCTCTTTGACGACATTTTCAATACTCGTTGTATCGTTTACCGCCCCGAAAGTGTTTTCAAGCGTTTCGATAACCTCTGCTTCATAATCGGGTCTCATCTCCCAAATAGGAACAGGGCGGGAATGTCGGCTTTCGTGGGTGTCCGATATATCAAAGTAATGAATCAGTCTTTGACGGCTTCTGTCTGCGTCCTCAAATACGGCAATACCTTTTGCACCTCGGTTTACCCAACGACCGAAAGTACCGTTCCATCGTTCGATTTCAAGCACGGCTGTTGCATCGGGTCTTTGGGCATAAATGAGAAGCTGTTCATCAAATCGGAGCCTGAAATTTCTGCCTGCTGTTTTCAGAAACGATTGCCAGTTTACCGGATTGTCTGTAACTGCAAAACAGGTTCTTTCATACAGCTCTGAAATCAGGTCAAATTTTCTTGCCACCTCGTCTGCACCTCCTTATCGTGTTTTTTGTTTGTCCTTTGCGGATTTCGTGTTTTCTTTTGCGGCTGGTTCTACGGTATGACCGTTTCTCTCGCAAAGCTCGGCAAATTCGCAGATATGGTAGAGATTTGTGCCGACCTCCAAATGGTAGTCGTCGATATATCTGCAAGTTCTCTCCATTGTTTTGCCGTCGCCGAGCTTGATTGAGATTTTTTCTCCGTCCGCAATGCGAAACTGCTCCTGATAGTGCGGGTCAATAAATCGGATACCACGCTCGGCATTTTTCAAGTGGTTGTTCAGCCACTCTTTCTGATAGCAATAGCAGTACAGATTGTACTCGCCCCTGTTGGGGTTAAATCTCATAAGATAGCTGTACTTTTCCGTATCAAGACGAATGCCGTAGTGGTTGCGGTCATCATTAAAGGAACTGTCGGGAGTGGAATAACAGTAAGAGGACATAGCCTTTCTGCCGGACAAAACATCGCCGTCACGCAATCCGTTTATCACATCGTCAAATTCAGCCTTAAATTCATCGGTTTTCAGGTCTTTTCTGAAATCGTTCCAAGTCGTCCAAAACTCGTTCCCGGTAGAACCGAAGTCGGCACGCAAATATCCGATAAGACCGGTCTGCATAGAGAGCTGCTGACTTTGGCTGAAGGTATATTTTCGCTCTGCTTCGGTCAATACTCTGTAATCCATTTTCATCACCTCGCTTGGTCGTTTAGTTGTCTTTGCTTTGGAATAGGAAAACCATAAACTCCGGCAATGTCATCGCCGAGCCTTTTGGTAACTCGTGTGATGTCGGCTCTTGTGGCTTTTCCGTTATAGATTTTATCTTGCAGATTTTCAATCTGCGTATCGGTGACACCATCTTTGAATACACGGTAAAGATAATGGTTTGTACCGTCGTGATGAACGGCATCGGCACGAAGGTCGCCGTACTTATCCACATACCATTCGGTGTAATCGGTATCGGAATAAAGGCAGTCCTTAATGTTGCCGGAATCAATCATCTTGTAACCCGACACTCTGCCGTTCCATCTGCCGAGGTCGCCGATAACGATAATCGGCTGTGAAAGCTGAATGTTGAGATTTACTCGTTCATCATAAATGTTTTCGGCATTGGATTTTACCATAATGTCGTAAAGCTCATCATCGGAATATCCGGGATACAGTTCCTCCAAAGACTCTCGCCAATCATCAAGGTCAAGGCTAATGTCGCTCCAAATGATATGGCGGTCATTCTGCTCCTGCCTGCTCATCAGTGCCACCTCCCAAATAAGAGAACAGCTTATTGGCTTTGGTCTGCTTCTGAAGCTCGATAATCAGGCTCATATCCGGAATAGTAATACCGGGAATTTTCAAAATGCTCTCCATATCAAGCTGCTGCAATTTCTTTTCGGTATTGCAGCCTGCGTCAAACAGTTTCGTCAGAAGCTTTGTTTTCTGTTGAAAAGTGAATTTTTCCTTCATTGCTTTGTCCTCCTTATCGTTCTTTGTCTTTATTTCGCTTCTTGTGTAAAAGCTCTTGTGCCTTTTCCTTTGCCCATTCAGGCATACACTCAGGCTTTATTTCGCCCATAACATCCATCCTTTCATATCGGGTTGATTTGCCGGTGTGAAGATTGGTACAAAACACGGCGCTTCCACGACTGTTTGCCGACGCACCGAAGCCGCCCGTAACATAATAAAGTTGTCTGTCGGCTCTCTGAAATTCAGGCTTTAATACCTTGGGGTCAATGGCTATGATTTTGCCGTTGATGTCTTTGGAATAGTGGTCGGGGATACAGTCGGCTTCCGTTATGAGTGTGATTGGAATATCCAGCTTTTCTACCTGTTTCTTGAAAAGCTCCGCTTCATTTGCCACACGGCTTCCGAAAAGGTGTACGATTTCAATATAGTCATCGCTTACCATACATTCCGAACACGGTTCAAACAGGTCGTTTCGCTCCGCAAAGCCGCACAAAAACTTATTGCCGTTTGTGCTTTGCTCATTGGAAGCCAAGATAACCTCCTTTTCGCCCACATTGACCGAGCAGAGAACGGTGTATTCACCGATTTTTCTTTTTTCCTCGTTCATATCCACACCTCAGCTTACTTCAATCACAATTCTGATGTTTCCGCAGTCGTAGCCACTGCACTGCCTTGACAGTTCGGGAAACAGGGATTGCACTCTCTGTCTTGCTCTGCGGATAGTCTCAAAGCACGGCAAGCCGTACCCTTTATAGTTGTTGACTATATCCTCAAGCGGTAAATCTCCGACTCTCATATAGCTGTATCGGTTGTAATAGCAAAGGATAAGCTGCATATCGTCATACCTCGTTTCGGGGCATTCTCTGAGTATTGCAAGCACCTTGCTGTCAACCGTCTTTAGCTTGTTCATAATGCACCTCCGTAAAAGAACCGTGGGCGAAGTTTTCACTCCGCCCACACAAGCGTTCCTTATTTCTTTCTGTTCTTAATCTGCAAGAAGATAAATCCGCCGATAATAAAGGCGACCAATACAACTGCTACGATTGTTTTAGCGTCCATTACTCATTGTCCTCCTTCTTCTTTTTTCTGTACGCAATAATGGCTGTGCCTACAATGCCGAGGGCAGAAAGTCCCGCAAGTGCAGTCCACAAGCCGACATTGCTGTTGTCTCCGGTCTTTGGTGTATCTCTCAGCTCATTGTGCATTTCCACAACGGTAGTAGAACCGACCTTTACGGTTGCAATCTTATCCGCAGGAAGCACATAGGAAGCAGAAACACTATCCTGAACCTCGGAAATGGTGTAATCGCCGATACGAAGTCCCTCGATAATGATTTCGCCGTTCTTATCGGTCGTGAAGCTTCGGTCGTAACCGTTTACTCCTGTAACTCTGAAAGTGAAGCCTTCAACCTTACCGTCAGAGGAAGTCTTAACGATTTTCAGGTTTCCTTTCATAGCCGTGTTAATGAAGCCGACACCGGCTTTGTTTTCTACCTCGTAGGTGGTTTCATCTTTTTCAATGAAAACAGAGTACACGCCCTTATCAAGCTCGAAGCCTTCCGGTGCTTTAGTTTCTCTTACAAGGTATTTTCCGTAAAGAAGCTCCTTCATCTCGTAAATACCGGTAGAGGTTTCGGTAAGCATACCGATAAGCTCGTCGCCGTCGTCCAGCTTGCCGTCTCCGTTTACATCCTTGTAAACCTCAAAGGTTGCACCCGTCAGTTTGTTGTCCGGGTAATCTTCATCGACCTTAGTCAACTTGATATTGCCGTGAACATATTCATTGACGATTTCAACCTCAATGACCTGACCGACCTCGGATATTTTGACTTCATAAGAAGTTTCATCAAGCACGAAGCCCTCCGGCTGTTCGATTTCTCTTACAAGCCAGTTGCCATACGGTACTTTCTCAAAAGAAAAGCTACCGTCTTTTTGGGAGGTAGCGGTCATCAAAGCATTTTCTTTTGTAAATTCGGTTTCATCAGCCTTAAACAGTCCGATAACTGCACCGCCGAGTTCTTCGCCGTTTTCGGTAATCTTCTTACCGGAGACAGAACCGTAAATGAGCTTGTTTTCAATCGGCTTGCCCTCATTGACTGCAATCTCAACTGTTTCGGTATCCTGTCCCGCATAGCTGAAAGCAAACGGATACTTGCTGTCGGAAAGGATATAATGCTCATCAGTTGCAAGCTCTTTTACATAGTAGCTTCCGAAAGGAAGGTCGGTTTTCAGCGTTGCCTTGCCGTTTTCGGAAAGTGAGATAATCTCAATCAGACCGTCTGCCGGGATAGAAGTACCGCTTGCAGAAACAAGTTCCTCTGCGGCGAAAAGTCCGAAGCTGATATTCTTCATTTCATCGCCGTTACCGATGTTGAAGATGTCGTTCTTTTCAATAGTCTTTTCAAGACTTACCGTTACTTTTTGCCTGTCGTTTACAAAGCTTGTGGCGGTTTCGGTTACAGACACTTCCTGACCGGCATAAGTCAGCTCAACATCGTGAGCTTCTTTGTTGATGACCATACCCTCCGGTGCAGTAATTTCAACCACCGTATATTTTCCGAGATAAAGCTCCTTGCTCTTGGCAAGACCGCTTTCATCTGTCGTTACGGTATCTACAACCTCACCCTTTGCATAACGGAGTGTGCCGTCGGGAGTGATAATATCTTCTGCTGCGGTAATTTCATAAACCGCACCCGCAAGACCTTTCACTTCATACACAGGCTGATAGATAACATCGGTATTTTCCTCGCCGGAGATATTTACCCCTGAGAATACCTCGCCGGTCTTTTCAATGCTGACAGTACCTTTCTGTGCCATATTAGGTTTATCGACCTTAATCACGGTAATACCACCCTCATCGGAAGAATGTTCCTCTGCCACATCAAAGTACACCGGTGTGCTGTCAAGCACATATCCGTAAGGAGCCTGAACCTCAACAAGAGAATATCCCTTGCCGTATTCCAGTTTCTCCGGTGTAACAAGCTGTCCGTTTGCATCGGTGTAGAAAGTATCAATCGTTGTCGGAGTAGGATAAGTGAAGGTCATTGTTACCTGATTACCGTCAGGGTCAAAGATTTTGAAGCCTGCACCGGCATACGGAATGTTTTTACCGCTTTCTGCGTCCACCTTAACCACCTTGATATAGCTTTCAAAGTTTGCGTTGTTGATAAGATAGCGGTAGGTCTGTCCGTCCTGAGCAATGAACACATCAAAGTCCTTCATCAGCTCACGACCTTCCCAGCCTGCGGTCTGATGAACAGTATATACGCCGTAAGGCATATCCTTTGTCTGCCCGAAACCGTTTTCATCACAGACAATGACATCTCTTTCATCTTCTTCTGCTGCGTCAAAACTGCCGGAAGATTTGAGATAGATTTCAAAGGTTGCACCGTTTTCGGGTGTTTCAATCTGAGTTTCGCCATTATCGGTATGCTTGATGATAGCGATATTGCCTTTCATAACCTGTTCGGTAACATCATTTGCTGTCTGATTGTGTTCCACCGTATAAAGCTGCGGTTCTGCACCGACCTTATGAATTGTGGTATCAAGCAGATAGCCCTCGGACGGAGTGATTTCACGGATTGTCCAGTCATCATCACAGATATATTCCTTTGTGGTAAACTGCCCGTTCTTATCCGTAACATATTTGTCCACAAGGGTTTCGCCTTTATAGATACCGTAAACTGCTCCGGCAAGGGTAGCGTCGCCCTGCGGTGTGCCTTCCTCTCGGTCGCTCTTTGTTACGGTTACGCTGAACTTTTTGAGAATGTTCGTGAAGTTTCTTGTGGTTACTTCTTTCCAGTTAATCGGTGCGGTCTGATTTTCAGGCACAACATAACGGATAGCTGTGTCCACTTCTTCGATGGTGTAGGGCGTAGTGCCTGAAATCAGGACATCCTTAAATGTTGCCACGCCGTTTTTATCTGTCACAGCATACTCATCTACGGCAATACCCGCAAGAGAAGTGCCGTAAAGGTGGAAAGTAACGCCCTCAACAAGATTATCCTCGGAAGATTTGATGACCTGAAGATTTCCTCTCTTGAGGACATTATTGAAATTGACCTTAGACACCTGACCGGCAACAACAGTTACTCTGTGAACTTCCTGCGGTACATATTTGTCAATAGACTGCTCTGTGACCGTATAAACACCGGGCATAAGGTTATCAAGCTGGAACTTACCGCCGTTTGCAGTTGTGACAGTCTGATTGACGCCATTACCGCTGATGGTAAACTGAATGCCGTCAACCTTTCCGTCCTCACTTGTCTTTACAATCTGACAAGAGCCGTAGCTGACCTTCATTTTGACAAAGCCGCTGACAGGGTCGCTGACCTCCTGAGCATAAGTGACCACATCCTGAATACCGTTGCCATTCTGGTGGATACCATCAGACCATACAACTACACCTCTGCGGACACCGTTTTTCTTTGTGGCTGTGATGGTAAATTCTTTGCTCGGTGCAGTATCCATTGATACAGTCAACTTGTTTCCGCTGACGGAGAAAGAAACACCGTCAATATTTGCCGAGAAGTTATAGTTGCCAAGCACACCGTTTGAATCGGTAAGAGTAACAACATACTTGCTTCCGTTCCATTCAAGCTCGTTTACCTTTGCAGAACCGCTTGACCTTGTGCAGAAGCTCGGCACTTTGGTGTGATTCTGAACACTTGTTACCATACTGTTGTAGTAAGACAAGATTTTACTGCGGAGTGGATGTGCAGAGCTTACACATTCAAGCACTGCATTATACCCGCCGGTAGAAACGTGATTGAAGCTTGCGTCTCTTTCGCCGACAATCGTTTCCCAAATCAAAATCTGAGTGGCATAAGCGTGTGCGATACAATTTGCGTCGCTTTCATTCTGCGACTTCCAGCTTGTCGAAATACCTCCACGATAGCCATACTGCAAGATACGACCGATAAGCAGGCGAATGTCATCACCGGAAATCGTACCGTTCGGATTGATGTTGTTAAAGAAGTTCTCGTCCTTTTCAGTAAGAGTATCTCCAGTCCGCTGACCTGTACCCGGTTCAATACAGTAGGCGATATTACCCGAATACGAACCCATTGCACGAAGTCCCGTATATTTCGTGGACAAGCCTTTCCAACCGTTCATATAGTTGAGATTGCCGTGTCCCCATTCGCCGTTGTTATTGGTATCTCCGCTTCGGGGATAATCGACGAGGTACACATCGGCTTTTTCTCCTACGGCTGCAAAGGCTGTCGTTGCCCCAATGCCCATAAAAGCAGTAAGGCTCATAACCGTCGCCAACATAAGCGAAACGGCTTTCTTGAATTTTGTTTTAACCATTGCGTTTTCCTCCTTGAAATGCAAAAACGCACCGATTTTACTCAGTGCGTTTGCTTAAAATTATTATGTTTTAGCAGTAGCCGATATAGATGTTGTACTCCGTATCGGATAGCTTTTCTGTCCATATCCACACAGCGGCAAAGCCCTCGCTGTTCTTGTATCGGTTCAGTCTGCTTTCAATATCAGACTTGATACCGCTTCGGTTTGGATTTGCGGATATGGGATTGTCCCAACATTCTGTCGCCGTGCTGTCAAGAGAAAGACCTATGCTTACCGCATACTCTTTTGCGTAACTTACATAAGGGCTGACATCAAATGTCTGCTTAGGCTGCTCTGTCGGTTTCGGTTCTGCCGGCTTCTCAGTCGGCTTATCAGTCGGCTTTGGTTCGGCAGTTGTCTGTTCTTTCGGCTGCTCCGTTTGTTTTTCGGATTCAGCCTGCGTGCTTGTCTGCTTCGGTGGCTCTGCCTTTGGCTTTTCAGTTACAGGAGTTTCAGCCGGTTTTTCTTCCGCCGGTTTTGTCTGAACCGTCGCAACCGTTTGACTTTCTGCGGTTGATTGGCTTTCTTCTGCCGTAATCGGTGTTTCTTCCTGAACTGTCGTGCTTTCCGGTTCTTCTGCCGTTTTTTCCTGAGAGTTTGTTTCGGTATTACCAGCCGGAAAAGAAGTCTCTGTTTTCGTTATCTCCTGTGCAGCTTCTTTGGCTGTGTTACCGTTACAACCTACGAGAAAAATCATCAGGCAGGCAAGAACACAAGTTATTAGCCTGTTTTTCATATCCATCGCTCCTTTCGCCTTAATCGTACTCAATCAGGCAAAAAACATCAAAGGTGCGATTGGCTAAACTTTCTATCGTAGCAGACATTTTGCTTTTGCTCCAAATGTGCGAACCCTTTTATAGACAGCTATATGTTATGAGAGATAGATATACTCAAGGGAGATAGAGTATATTTTTTCAGCAGGTTAATAGCCGGTATATAGGGGTTAGAGTGTGAGAAAGGGGGGAAGGCTATCGGCTGTCACGGTCGGCTCTGCTTCGCAGAAACTTGTTGTAATGCTCCAATGCCTTGCACACAAAATCCTCTGTTTGGCTTATGGGAATATTCTTTGGGATAAGCTGTCGAACCCTGTCGCCCCTCAAAACAATTTTCTCCCTTTGGTTTGGCTTCTCCTCCGACATAATCGCTTGGATTGCTTCGGTTGTGAGTTTGCCCTCCTCAAAGAACTTTCGCATACGGATTGTTTGGTCGTGGGACGGAGTTGCGTCGTTCAGGTCGATTTCATCAACCACATCACGCTGGCTGTCCTCATCGAGAAAAGACAGTTCAACCGCCGGTCGCATTTTAATTCGCCCCTCGTCAACATATTCCAACAGTTCGGGAACAAGATTTGTAAGGCGAATATATCTGTGAATCTGATTTCTGCTGTCGCCACATTCTTCGCTCATTAAGTCAAGACTTTGCTTTCCTCGTAAATCAATCCCCACTGGGGATGAATTTTCTTTGCCGGGTCTGCCTGCCTGTCTTTTCATTGCTTCGCTTCTCATTTTATATGCGAATGCTTTTTCTGAGGGAAGTATCTGCGACCTTTGGTAGTTGCTCTCAACCATTAAAATTGTGGCTTCGTCTCGGTTCAGTTCAACGACCTCACAACGGAGCGTATCAAACCCGGCAAGCTCACAGGCTCGCTTTCGTCTGTGTCCTGAAATGAGTTCGTATCTGCCGTCCTCTTTCTGCCTTACCGTCGCCGGAGTAATAACCCCTCGTTCCTTGATACTCTCAATGAGCTGTGCCATATCCTCGTCATCACGCACCTTAAAAGGGTGGTCAGGGAAATCGTCAATTTCAGTCAAGGGAATATCTCGGATTTTTGAAAGCTTTTCTTCATCTCTCTGTTCCTGCGTTGAGAATAAGTCATCGAGCTTCGTGAGAGTGAAGTCGCTCTTTCTTCCTGCCATCGGCTAACACCTCCTTTGTAAATTCGGTGTACGCCTTTGACACCGTACTGTTGGGTTCGTAGGCAAAAATGCTCTTGCCTTTGGAAGAAGTCTCTGCGGCTTTTACGGCAATCGGGATATATGTTCTATACATCTTGATTTGACTACCGAAGTTCTCTCTCAGAGCTTCTACCGTGCTTTTGGCGAGGTTGGTACGGCTATCCACCAAAGTGAGAAGCATACCGTCAATCTTTAAGCCCGGATTGATACGCTTCTTTACTCTTGAAATGGTCTGAACAAGCTGCGTCATTCCTTTTGCCGGTAAATACTGAGCCTGAACAGGGATAATAACGCTGTCTGCCGCAGATAAAGCATTGATTGTTACCATTCCGAGAGAAGGCATACAATCTATAAGGATATAGTCATATTTGTCCTTCACTTCGCTGAGATAATTTCTCAAGGCTGTTTCTCTGCTCATTGCGTTGACAAGGTTAAATTCCATTGCTGAAAGCTCAAGGTTTGCCGGAACAAGGTCAACACCTTCGTCGTGGTGCAGAATACCGACCGTAGGGTCATTCATCGTTTCGTTTATGACATCTGTGAGTTTCGTTGCAAGCGTGATACCCAAGTTATCCGTATCCTGCCAACCGAGACAGGTGGTTAAGTCGCCCTGTGGGTCTGCGTCTATGAGCAAGACTTTCTTTCCTTGCATTGCAAGACCGACGCCGAGGTTTACCGTAGTGGTCGTCTTTCCAACTCCGCCTTTTTGATTGCATATTGCAATCGTTTTGCAGTTCGACACTTTGTGCGTCCTCCTTTCGTAAAATTCATAGCCATCGCAGTATGGCTATGTACTTGACCGGCTCATTTCCTAACCGGTCGGGCAATATTTGTTCTCAACACCCCTTGCCGAGCAAAAAGCTCACGGGAAGTCACTAAGGAACAGACTGCTAATCTGTATCATAGGAATTTCACCTCTGCCGGGTACTCCGCCAGCTCCGTAGAGAAGTATCATTATCCTTCTGACTGTCATCGCCGTAACAGGAGCAACCTATTACTTATACCGGGAGTTCTCGCTGTTCTGCAATGCAGAAGTCTCGGCGTACCCGATAAGGTGGCTAAAATCATCAGAATTAAAGTCTTAGTGAATGATTTATTCAGTTGTCAAAATACAAATGAAAGGCTTCCGATTTCGTGGTTCGGAATTAACCCCTTCACTCATTTGGACAAAGGGGGTCAAAATGCACACCCAAAATCGCCCCTTTTTCAAAAATTTCTTGAAAAAATTTTTTCAAACAAAAAAGCCGCCTATTTTCCTCGAAATTGAGGTCAATAGACGGCGGGTAGAAATATTCATAATTTTGATGTATAATGGAGAATCAAGAGTAAGACAAATTTGAATTTGTAGGGTTGAAAATGAAAATTGTTGAGATAACCGAAAACAAAAAAGAATATCTTGACTTGCTGTTATTGGCAGACGAGCAAGAGGATATGATAGACCGTTACCTCGACCATGGCACGATGTATGTGCTTGACGATAACGGAGTCAAATGCGAGTGTGTCATAACCGATGAAGGAAAAGGCATACTTGAAATCAAGAACATTGCGACAGCTCCCGAATATCAGGGAAAAGGTTATGCCAAAGCATTGATTGAATTTCTTGTTAAAGAATATGGCGAACAGTATTCTATTCTTCAAGTGGGAACAGGTGATAGCCCTTTGACGATACCTTTCTATGAAAAGTGCGGTTTTGTCCGTTCCCATATCGTGCCGAATTTTTTTACAGACAACTATGATCACCCAATATTCGAATGTGGTGTTCAGCTTGTCGATATGGTATATTTGCAAAGACCGATATAAACCAAATTCCAATTTGTCGAACTTACTCTAAATTAGCAAAGACCGCTTACATCGTGTAGGCGGTCTCTTTTCGTGTTCAGATATATTTGATTTTGAACTTTCTTCTCTTGGCTGAAAGCACCTTATAAAGAATATCATCTACTGCATCGGTGCATCTGCCTTGTGCTGTCAGGCTGTTCTTCAAACGAATAAGTGATTGTATCAATCTGCTATATTCGTCATCATTTAGATAGATATGGAACTTTTCTTCTCTCATAGTCGTTTCCTCCATTCATCGAATCTTCTTTTGATTACCGAAACATCTACTTCGACATCAGAATAAATAAAGATATGTACGCTTTTGAAAACTGCTTTTACTCTGTCGGCATACTCCGTTTCCGTTTCGGTTGTCTTAAAAGGGAGTTTTACGAGTTTTATATTTCGCTGCTTGCAAAGGTGGCTTTTGAGAACCTCCATATGTTCTGAGCCGTTCGTAAATTCTATCGCCAGCTTTTCTGACGGAATGTAGGTTTCAAGAGGTATTCCTAATAGTTTATCTGAACCGAGCTGTACCTTTAATCCTTTTTGATTGGCGTAATAGGCGACCGCCAAGCCGGGGAACACGGAGCGATATTCTTTTTCGCACACAGTGCATTTTTCTCCGATAATTGTTCTATCGCTGATTTTTGCTTTCCAAGAGTGTCCCAATGAACATTTCCACCACACTCTTTTCATCGACCTTCTTGACACTTGTGTCGGGAGCAGAGAGTTTTTTTCGTAATCCCATTCAGCAAGCAGTTTCCTGTCCGTTGTGGCTAAATCATTGTATCCTGCAAGAACTGTCCTGTCCGCACAAACCGGGCATACTGTTCCTTTTACACGAGCATTGATAACGGACTTCCACTCATTGCCACAGGTCTTACACTTCCACCAAACATTGTGTCTTGATTTTGCGTTTACCTCATCAGGCATTAGGGGATAATTTCTTTCTGACCACTCAGCCGCAATGTCAGGGTGCGTAGTCGCCAAGTCATTAAATCCTTTGAGCAATGTATATCCACTACAATACGGACATCTACTCCCACCGGCACGGGTTGAAATAAGAGTGTACCACTCGTTTCCGCAATCTCTGCATTTCCACCAAGCCTTACTGTTTGCAAAGGCTGTTACCATTGTAGGCAGCAACGGAAGATTACTGTCAGACCATTCAGCAGCAATATCGGGATACTGTGAAGCAAGGTCATTGAATCCGGCAAGGACTTTATTGTGTGAGCAGTATGGACAGCCTGTACCGTTTATCGTTCTGCTTTTAACGCTTGCTTCCCATTCGTGTCCGTGTTTGCATTTCCAAATAATCTTCTTATGAGAAGCGACAGATACCTCGGTTGGCTTTAATTTGTTCTTTTCAGACCACTCCTGAGCCAACAGGGGCTTCAATGTGACTAAATCATTGATACCCTCTATTACTCTCGCTCCTGAGCATATCGGGCATTTCTCGCCCTTTGAACGAGCTTTAACGCTCGTTTCCCACTCGTGTCCGCAAGCACCTTTCCACCACACTCTTTTATTTGAACCGAAGGTTATCTTATCCGGCGTCAGCGGTAAATTCCTCTCTGACCATTCAGGAATTAGCTCCGGGTGAACGCTTGCTAAACTGTTGCTCATAGTATAACCACCCCTTCCTCTGTGATTATCCTCATTATATTGAGAAAAACAGAATTGGTGTAGTTTGCGATGTAGTCCGAAAACTATGAGAAATGAAAGAAGCTCCTGAGAAGATGTAGCTTCTCAGGAGCTGTGTGAAACTCAAAATTATGCGATTTTTTAGTCTCTGCACCGTTTTTAGCACCGATTGGTGTAAATTTGGTGTAAAGAGGTAAATTTATTCGGTTTGGAAACTCCCGAAACCCGCATAAACACTGGTTTTTTTCGAATTTTACTTGTCGAGGGGCTTCATTGTCGGGAACAGTAATACGTCTCTGATCGCAGGAGAGTTGGTCAGCAGCATTACCATTCTGTCGATACCAAAACCGATACCGCCCGTAGGAGGCATACCGATCTCCAGTGCGTTCATAAAGTCTTCGTCCGTTGTATTCGCTTCTTCATCGCCCTGGGAAAGCAGTTCTTCCTGTGCCTTGAAACGTGCTCTCTGGTCGATAGGGTCGTTTAATTCAGAATAAGCGTTTGCCATTTCCCAGCCGTTCATAAACAGCTCGAAACGCTCTACATAATCCGGATTCTCCGGCTTTCTCTTGGTCAGAGGAGAAATTTCTACCGGATGATCCATAACGAAAGTAGGCTGAATCAGATGAGCTTCTGCATATTCTTCGAAGAACAGGCTCAGGATATCGCCCTTCTTATGGCGCTCTTCGAATTCAATGTGATGTTCTCTTGCAACCGCTTTTGCCTCTTCATCGGAATGGATTTCATTGAAATCCACACCTGCATATTTCTTAACAGCATCCAGCATGGTGATGCGTTCAAAGGGCTTGCCCAGATCCAGAACATACTCGCCGTAAGGAATCTGTGTTGTGCCCAGAACCTCCTGCGCAACGAAACGGTACAGGTTCTCTGCCAGATCCATCATGCCGTGATAATCGGTAAATGCCTGATACAGCTCCATCAGGGTAAATTCCGGATTATGTCTGGTGTCAACACCTTCATTACGGAATACACGGCCGATTTCGTAAACGCGCTCCAGACCGCCTACGATCAGTCTCTTTAAATACAGCTCCAGGGAAATACGCAGCTTAACATCCTCATCCAACGCATTGTAATGCGTCTCGAAGGGTCTTGCAGCAGCGCCGCCGGCATTTGCAACCAGCATGGGAGTCTCCACTTCCATAAAGCCCTGTCCATCCAGATAACGACGGATGGCGCTGATGATTCTGGAACGTTTTACAAAAGTATCCTTAACATCCTGATTCATGATCAGGTCGACATAACGCTGACGATAACGCTGGTCGGTATTGGTCAGACCGTGGAACTTCTCAGGAAGTACCTGCAGGCTCTTGGTCAGCAGCTCCACTTCGGAAGCATGTACAGAAATTTCACCGGTTTTGGTTTTGAATACTTCACCCTTTACACCGATGATATCGCCTACGTCATATTTTTTAAAATCTGCATAGGGCTCTTCCCCGATGTTGTCGCGGGCTACATATACCTGAATGCTTCCCTTTAAATCCTGAACATTGCAGAAGGATGCCTTGCCCATCACACGCTTGAACATGATTCTGCCTGCGATGCTGACGGTCTTGCCCTCCAGCTCTTCAAAGCCTTCCACAATGTCCTTGCTGTGTGCAGTCACGTCATATTTTACATGACGGAACGGATCCTTTCCGGCTTCCTGCAGTGCAGCAAGCTTCTCTCTTCTTACCTTCAGGATCTGGTTCAGATCCTGCTGCTGATTTTTCTGATTATTCTGTGCGTCTGCCACCTTACTTACTCCTTTTCCAGCTGGTCAGATCGGACCTGTCCTTAGTTGGAACGTTCAATCTCCAGCACTTTGTACTTAATCACACCTGCCTGGGTTTCTACCTCTACAATATCTCCGATCTTTGCACCAATCAGCGCTTTGCCAACCGGAGATTCGTTGGAAATTTTACCCTTTAAGCTGTTTGCTTCTGTAGAGCCGACGATTTTGTAATCCAGCTCTTCATCGTATTCCAGATCCAGGATCTTAACCTGACAGCCGATATTGATACGGTCTAAGTCAACCTCATCTTCTACAACAACCTCTGCATTCTTCAGGATCTTTTCCAGCTCTTCAATCCTTGCTTCGATATCGCGCTGTTCGTCCTTTGCTGCATCATATTCCGCGTTCTCGGAAAGGTCGCCCTGCTCTCTTGCTTCTTTAATCTTCTGTGCTACTTCCTGACGTTTGACAACCTTCAGGTCATGCAGCTCATCTTCATATTTACGAAGTCCCTGATAGGTAAGGATATTCTTTTTTTCTTCCATTTTGCTTTTCCTTTTACCTCATGAAAAATCTCGGGCGCAGGGATATTTTCCCGCGCCCTTTCGTTTCTTTTAATCAAATCGCATTATACCGTGCTTTCAGGGCAGTGTCAAGGTAATTTCGGGCGGAGATATAGGAGATATCGGCTCTTTTTTCCCTGATTTGCCGCCTTTTTTCGACATCAGACGTCAAATCCACATACAGGCTTCCAAATTCCGGATGTTCCTTCAAAATCCGGGCATTTGCCCGAAGCTCCACAAGAACGGTTTTTCGTCCATCCGTTTCTGGTATTCTATTCACAAAACAGACCGGCAGACCGCTTTCCCCATACAGCCAGTCTGAAAAATGCTCCCACGCCGCTTCCTTCTGCCCCACCAGATACAAGCCGTTTAAATCCGCTGACACCAGTCGTAAAAAGTCCTCCTGCCAGAGACGAGACACGGGACGGATACCGTTTTCGCGTCCACGGCTCCATTGTCCCGCCGTTTCCTCTGCATCCGCAAGCAGCACCAGATTTTCTCGAAACGGCTGACCACGCAGAATTTCTGCCGCCAGCGCTGCATCCGGCAACGGCGGCTGCCAATCCTCCCAGGCAGCTTCCAGCTCCGGCGCAAGCCAAAGCGCAGTCCCCTGCTCTTCCAAGGCGCTGCCAATCCGCTCCATCCACCAGCGCAGTCGCTTCGTGCCCTCGAGGCGGCAGGGAAACAGATACAGGCTGACCCGATAGCCGCGCCACAAAAAACGTTCCAGTCTCGGCGTTTCCCAGCGGAGTGCGCGGCTGCCCAAACAGATTGACGGCGCTTCCCTGGCACGCGGCTCCAGCATAAAATAAGCGATTTCTCTCATACGCCAGTTTATGCTTCCAGCAGCAGTTTCATTCCCTCCATCAGCTCTTCCATCGTTTCCATGCTATTGATCTGCCTGCGCAGCCCGGCCGCGTGGGGAAGGCCGGTCGTGTACCATGCCAGATGCTTGCGCATTTCGCGCACAGTGATATATTCGCCTTTGTAGGTGCAGGACAGCTGTGCATGCCGAATAATCATCTCGTACAGCTCCCGGCGGTTCGGGCGTGCCGGAATTTCGCGATCTTCCAGCGCTGCCAGAATTTCCCGGAAAATCCACGGGTTGCCCTGTGCGCCGCGTCCGACCATAATGCCGTCGCAGCCGGTCTGCTCAAACAGCCGCAGCGCGCTTGCCGCGTCCACGACATCCCCGTTGCCGATAACAGGAATTTTTACCGCCTGCTTTACCTGTGTGATGATGTCCCAATCCGCCGTTCCGGAATAATACTGCTCCCGCGTCCTGCCGTGCACCGCAACAGCCGCAGCGCCGGATTCCTGCGCGATTTTTGCCATTTCAACCGCATTGACGTGCGCATCATCGAAGCCCTTGCGAATTTTTACCGTCAGGGGCTTTTGAATCGCTTTTGCCGTTTTTTCTATAATTTTTCCCGCCAACAGGGGATTTTTCATCAGGGCACTGCCCTCGCCGTTGTTGACCACCTTCGGCACCGGACAGCCCATGTTCAGATCCATCACTGCAAACGGACGTTCTTCAATTCGCTTTGCCATCTCGCTGACGATATCCGGATCAGAACCGAACAGCTGCAGGGAAACCGGTCCCTCGTCCGGATGAATCTGCATCAGTTCTTCGGTATTTTTGTTATGATAAAGAATCGCCTTTGCGCTGATCATTTCCGAACAGACCATTCCTGCCCCCTGCTCATGGCAGAGCAAACGAAATGGCAGGTCGCTGACACCTGCCATTGGCGCTAAAATCACAGGATTTGCAAGGCTCACGTTTCCGATCGTAAGCTGTTTCATAATCCTCCTTTTTCGGAAGCATTTTTACTTCCTGCGTTTTCCGACAGCAGAACACACCCTTCTGCTGCCCGGAACTTATTTTCCGCTGCAGTTTTTTTCGTACAGAATCCGCAGTCCATCCAGCGTCAGGGCGCTGTCGTAAATGTCGATCGTATCTGTTTCATCGGCAATAATCCGTCCCAGTCCGCCGGTCGCAACGACCTTCAGATCTGTGATACCGGTCTCTTTTTTGACCTGATTGATGATATATTCGGTCTGACCGATCTGTCCGTAAACCAGACCTGCCTGCATACTGGAAATCGTTTCCCGCGCCAGAATGGAATCTGGCTTTTTGATTTCAACCTCCGGCAGGCGCGCCGTATCCTCCCACAGCGCCTTTGCAGAAATTCGAATGCCGGGTGCGGTGATGCCGACACCAAATCTTCCGTCCTCTGTAACGAGGTCGTAGGTCGTCGCCGTTCCAAAATCCAGAACCAGCACAGGACCGCCGTACTTTTCATAAGCGGCGACTACGTCCACAATTCTGTCCGGTCCGATTTCCTTTGGATTCTCGGAGGTGATCTTGATGCCGGTTTTGATTCCACTGCCAACGATCAACGGTTCGGTATGCAGATAGCGCACAACCGCGCCGATCAGCGCATGCATGACCTTCGGCACAACGCTCGCAATGATTGCGCCCCCGACCTTCCGGCGGTCGATCTGATTGTTCTGCAGCATCGCCAGAATCTCCGTGCCGTATTCGTCCGAAGTACGCATCGTCCGGGATGTCATCCGAAACGTCGTAACCAGTTTTTTGGACTCGTATACACCGAATGTAATATTTGTATTTCCTACATCAATTACTAAAATCATTCTTTCAACCTCTCATTTCTGCGCACGCTTTTTGCGCATGCCGAGTTTGTGTTAAATGCGCGCCGACACAAATCTCACGATTGAAAACTTATTTTTCAATCTTCTTCCTCCAGAAGTGCGGACACATCCTCACCGAGAATAAACACCCGATAATACAAAGTCAGGGATTCCAAAAGCTCCTGACGGTTTCTTTTGATTTCCGCAATCAGAAGTCCGCTCGAAATTTCATCATATAATAAATCATCGTCTGCCGCATTGGTTTCAAACGCGAGCGTTCCGTCCTCTTCAAATACGATCGTAAAAATTCCTCCCACTTCCCGGGTAAACAGCACGCAGATAATGTGCAATTCATCCTGAACGGACTGCGGGATTTTGCTGAATCTTGGATTAAAATAATATTTCTGCTCGTAGGCGTTCGCCCCGCAGAGCACGATTTTTTCTCCCAATTTTCCTGTTTCAGACATATCCATATATTCCTCTCACTGATACTTCTCCGGCATAGACCGCTTCAACGGAACCGTCCTTTCTCCGGACAAGCAGCTCGCCGGTCTTCTCAATGCCGATTGCCGTTCCCTGCCATTCACCTTTGGGATCCAGCACCTCTACAACGCGTCCTTTGTTGACAAGAAAGCTCTCGTAAAGCTCTTTTTGTCCGCTCAAATCCATTGTTTCCAGAAATCTGTCGTAGCAATCCAAAAAATGTCTCAGCACGGACGCAAGAAGTACTTCCCGGTCCACATCGGCTCCCAACTCCAGTGCCAGAGAACCAGCTGTCTTTTTTACCTCTTCCGGAAATTCCTTCTGATTGACGTTGATTCCCGTCCCGATCACAAGGAAAAAGCTGCCGGCTGCAGACTGATACATCTCCGTCAAAATTCCGCAGATTTTCTTTCCGTTTATTACCACGTCGTTCGGCCATTTGATCTTCGCATCCAGATGAAGCTCCCGTATGCCCTGCGTTACGGCGATCGCCATCAGCAGTGTAATCATCGCCACATGAGACGCTTCCGCCTGTGGGCGCAGCAAAATGCTGAAATACAGATTTTCTCCGGGCGGGGAAATCCAGCTTCTTCCCCTTCTGCCGCGTCCTGCCGTCTGTGCCTCCGCAACTGCGCACCTTCCTTCTTCTGCACCCTGCTGTGCCCAGCCTTTGACAATCAGATTCGTCGAATCCACCGTTTCAAAGCACTGAACCTTTTCCCAAAACCGACAGCCTGCAAGGAGGCTGTCCAGCTTCTTTTGATCCAACATGAACTCTTCTCCTTTTCAGCAACAAAACACTTTGCGTCTGTGCTATTGCCATACACCGAAGCAAATGCTGCTGTCCTTCCGTTATGCCTCTGTCGGATTTTTCCAGCCCAGTGTTGCCGCCATCACTGCTTTGATGGTGTGCATGCGGTTTTCTGCCTCGTCGAATACAACCGACGCGTCGGATTCAAAGACTTCATCCGTTACTTCCATCTCATAGATACCGAAGCGCTCTCCGATTTCTCTGCCGATCTGGGTGTTGCGGTCATGGTACGCAGGCAGGCAATGCATGAAAATCGCATTCCCGGCATTCTGCATCACTTTGCGGTTTACCTGATAAGGCATCAGGTCTTCGATACGCTCCATCCATACCGCATCCGGCTCGCCCATCGAAACCCATACGTCGGTACAGATGACGTCCGCATTCTTTGTTCCATTCTCTACGTCCTCGGTCAGCGTAATACTGCCGCCGGTCTGCTTTGCAATTTCCTGACACTGCTCAACCAGTGCCTTGTCCGGGAAATAACGGGACGGAGCGCAGGCGGTAAAGTGCATGCCCATCTTCGCGCATACGACCATGTAGGAATTGCCCATGTTGTAGCGGGCGTCTCCCATATAAACCAGATTCACGCCTTTCAGCTTTCCAAGATGCTCGCGAATCGTCAAAAGGTCAGCCAGCATCTGGGTCGGATGGAACTCGTTGGTCAGACCGTTCCATACCGGAACGCCTGCATATTTGGCAAGCTCTTCTACGATTTCCTGTCCGTAACCGCGGTATTCGATTCCTTCAAACATCCGTCCCAGAACGCGTGCGGTGTCGCGGATGCTCTCTTTTTTGCCGATCTGGGAGCTGGACGGATCAAGGTAAGTACATCCCATGCCAAGATCGTGTGCAGCAACCTCAAAGGAGCTGCGGGTTCTCGTACTGGTCTTTTCAAAAATCAGTGCAACATTTTTGCCCCGTAAGGTATCGACCGGAATGCCTGCTTTTTTGAGGCGTTTCAGCTCTGCTGCAAGGTCGATTAAATAATTGATTTCCTCCGGCGTATAATCCAGTAATTTCAAGAAATGACGTCCTGTCAGGTCCATGATGTATCCTCCTCTTCATAAAATCCTGCGCTGCAGGATTTGTTTCCTGATAAAAAAGAATGTGCCTTGGCACATTCTCGCGCCGAGGCGCGGTTGCTTCGGCAACCATCTACCCCTGCGCCGAGTGCGCATCCTCACGGAGCGTTTTATTTCATAGGACGCATTTTCCTATGAAATGATGTCGGGGTCAAAAGCCCCCGACCTTGATGCCTACGGATTGTTCCGTGCTGCGCACTCCCACAATCCTGCCCGATAGTCGCATATCGTGGGATTATCATCCCACTTTTATGCTCCTATCGGGGCGGGTCAAAAGGTCTTTCACCCACCTATGAGCAAGCTCATGTGGGCTTAGACCTTTTGACCCTGGCATCATAAAATAAAAAACCGTACATCCATTATAGAATGTACGGTCCTTTTTTGTAAAGATGAAATACGCTGTCAGGCAGCGGATAGCATCGAAGATAGTACATGTGAGCTTATTTGTCGCTTAAAAGCTCCTTTGCACTGGTCAGCAGTCCCGCCATGTTCTGAATTTCGGACGGAATGATGATCTTTGTAGACTTGCCGTCCGCAACCTTTTCCAGAGCCTCCAGACTCTTTAAACGAAGTACAGAATCATCCGCTCCTGCATCCTTGATGAAACGCAGACCGTTTGCAGTCGCCTGCTGGACTTTCAGGATTGCTTCCGCTTCACCTTCTGCCTCACGGATCATCTTTTCTTTCTCTGCTTCTGCGCGCAGGATTGCAGACTGTTTTTCTGCCTCTGCTTCCAGAATTGCGGATTCCTTTTTACCTTCTGCTACCAGGATGGTAGATTTCTTTTCACCTTCAGCACGCAGGATCGCTTCACGGCGTTCACGCTCTGCCTTCATCTGCTTCTCCATCGCATCCTGAATTGCTGCGGGAGGAATGATGTTCTTTAATTCGACACGGTTTACCTTAATGCCCCAGGGATCGGTTGCGATATCCAGGGATGCACGCATCTTGGCATTGATCGTTTCACGGGAGGTCAGGGTCTGATCCAGTTCCAGGTCTCCGATGATGTTACGCAGGGTTGTCGCGGTCAGGTTTTCAATCGCCATGATCGGATTTTCAACTCCGTAGGTAAACAGCTTGGGATCTGTGATCTGGAAAAAGACAACGGTATCGATCCGCATCGTAACGTTATCCTTTGTGATAACGGGCTGAGGCGGGAAATCCGCTACCTGTTCCTTTAACAGTACGCGCTTTGCAACTTTATCGACAATCGGCACTTTAAAGTGAAGACCAACGCTCCAAGTATCCTGGTATGCGCCGAGACGTTCTACGACATAAGCCTGCGCCTGCGGTACGATCTTGATGCAGGACGCTACAATTGCAATTGCAAGAATTAAAATAATGAGTATTACCAATCCACCTATCATAATTACCCTCATTTCCGCGGTCTTACCGCATGTTGTCAGCAGTCTCTCTGCTGTTTGTTACAGGTTCTTCTGTTTCGATCTCGTCCGGAACAACGATCAGCTTCACGCCGTCGATCTTTTTTACAATGACGACGGTACCCTCTTCAATCGTCCCCTCAGTTTCCTGAGATCTTGCTGACCACTCCATGCCTTTGAGCGTAACCTGTCCGCAGCTGTGCAGGTTATCAATCCTGCCGGTCACGATACCGCGTTCCCCAAGCATGCTGTCCACATTGGTCTTCGCCCTTCCAACATTGAAATAGCGCATGGCAACCGGTCTTGTAAAAACAAGCATCAGCACGGACACTACCAAAAACAGGATGACCTGCACCAGAACCGGCGCACCACAGGCAGCTGCAATCGTCGCAACAAGAGCTCCGGCTGCAAACCAGATTGTCGTCAGCCCCATCGTCGCAAGCTCAATCAGCACAAGTAAAATCAACAGAGCCAGCCAGGCAAATACTTCCGTCATGTAACTCCTCCTTTCCTGTGACTTATGACTATCATACTACAAAAATCATGCCCCGTCTACCAAAATACATGATGTCCGATCACAATACCTTCCCTGCTTCCTGCCCGTCTAAAATGCGTTGCCGTTCCAACCGGGGTGCTTCCCGCCATCGCTTCCTGTGCCGCCTGCAGGCAGCTTGCCTTGATCTTTCCACTTGCGACAACGCGTCCAACCTGTCCGCTTCCCGCCGGTGTAAACTGTCCCGAAGCATAGATAACTCCCTTAACCGTATTCGGATAAGCGCCGCTTCTGACCCGATTCATCACGACTGCGCCGACAGCTACCTGTCCTTCGTAGGGCTCTTCTCCCGCTTCACACTGAATGAGCGCCGCCAAAAGCACGCTGTCGTCCGCAGCCAGTGCAGCAGCCTTGTTCGCTTCCTTTTCCGCCTGCGCTGCCTTTTCCTTCTTCTGTTTCTGTGCGGCAACTTCTTTTTCCGCCTGCAGTCTCGCCGTTTCCGCTTCCTCGCGCGCTTTTACCTGCTCAACCGTCTCTCCGTAATCGATTTCAAAATCAACCTGGACATATTCCGAAGACACATATCCGGTCTTTCCGCCGTAATTGACCGCAACCCAGTCCGCCGTGATTTCCTGATCCTCGCTGAAACGGATCTGCTCTTCATCCACGACCTCATACTTTGCACCTTCTTCCAGCAGATCATAAATCGCAGCATCTGCTGAAGGTTCTTTCCGGATCCGCAAAGCGCCTGTTTTGGTCGTTGCCACAATCCGTCCCGCGTCTTTTGCCTCTTTCCGCGCTTCTTCCCCAAACAGCAGATAATCGTTGTTCGCCCAGCCGGTCAGTTCGCCGGACCCAAGCTTTGTCCAGCCGTCCTTTTGTTCCAGCACTGTACCGCCACAGTCTGCATACAAATACCCTGCAAGCTCTGCCTCGCTGTCCGGTTCCGTCCTGACATTCAATACATTCTGGACGCTCGTCATCACGATCGTTCCGGTCAGGTCGTCCATTTTCGTTCCATCGCCGGACGAAGCCTTAGTTTTGCTGTCCGCACTGTCGGACGCTACATCCGTTTCCTGCCCGCCGACTGCGGCGATCGCTGCATCTGCCGCATCATTTTGGGAGGCTGCGTTCGGACTGACCTGTTCCTTATCCGCTCCTGTCAGCCACGCCTCCACACCAACGCCCTTGTGCCAGTGCGCGCTTTTGCTCGATTCTGCCTCTGCCTGCAGACTACTTCCGGCCGTCCACAAAAAGACGACTCCCAGCGCTGCAGCCCGCAGCCAGTGCTTCCCCCTTTTCTCACATTTTCTGCTCCAGCCCATAAATCGATGATCCTTTCTATCCCCTCATATCCGCAGACAGTAACGATAGCTGAGCCTCCATTGATTTTCCGCGCCTTTGGCGCTCCCAAAATCGGCTCATCAAATGTTACAATTATATTACATGATTAGCGTCATCATATCAAATCCGTCAATTACTGTCAAGTGTGCGCCCTGCGAGGATTCTATTGTCATGAATACAAAAAAGGCGTGTGAAAAACAATCCTTTTCCACATGCCTTTTTTCGCTCTTTTTCTGTCAGAAACAATGAATTCTTATCATCTTCTGACGATTCCCTTACAATGCTGTTGAGACAAATGCCCCGGCTATGATACTGTTTTAGTAAAAAACGTGATGTCCGATTACCTGTCCGGAACGACCGTTATTTCTTCTGAAAAACAGCTTGCCGCCGACCGGCTGTGCACCGGCTAATGCTTCGATTGCTGCCTGATAGCAGGCTGCATCTGCCTTGTCACTGCTCAGTGCCCTCTGCAGCGAACCGTTTCTAACAGGGGAAAACTGTCCTTTTGCGTAAACAACCTCGGTGATCGTATTGGGCTGCGATGCACTCTTGACGCGGTTCATGATAACATTGCCTACCGCAACCTTACCAACGTAGGATTCACTGCCTGCTTCACAGTAAATAATATTTGCGAGCAGTTTTAATTCCTCTGCGGATATCGCTGCGGTCTGGGCTGCCAAAGCTGCCTGCTGAGCTTCCGCTTCGAGCCGCGCTGCTTCCTCGGCTGCTGCCTTTGCCTGCGCCTCCGCTTCGAGCCGTGCTGCTTCCTCGGCTGCCTTTGCCTGCGCCTCTGCTTCAAGCCGTGCTGCTTCCTCGGCTGCCTTTGCCTGCGCCTCTGCTTCAAGCTGCGCTGCTTCCTCGGCTGCTGCCTTTGCCTGCGCCTCCGCTTCAAGCTGCGCTGCTTCCTCGGCTGCTGCCTTTGCCTGCGCCTCCGCTTCAAGCTGCGCTGCTTCCTCGGCTGCTGCCTTTGCCTGCGCCTCCGCTTCGATGCGTGCTGCTTCCTCGGCTGCCTGTACTTCTTCTATCTCATTCTGTGCTGCTTTACTCGCCTCTGCCTGTAAAGCTGCTGTTTCATCCTGCTGTACTTCTTCCTCTGCAAAGAATTCATCTTCGGATGCTGTTGCTCCTGTCCGTTCAGCGATCACCTGCTCATTGGCTGCAACAGCCTCTTCGTTGGAAATCTCTGTCTCGACCAGATTTTCAGCCGGTACCCATCCTGCAATTTCTCCCGCCTGGATCTGCACCCAGTCGTTGTACTTTGCAAGGATCGCCACATGACCGTCCTCCATGACCTGACCAATCACCGCAGACGCTGTATTTGCTTCTGCATGAATGTCCAGCATGTCTTTCGCATCAATGACACCGATACCACTTGCCATAGCGGTTGTCGTATATGCACCCATCATCATAACAGATGTTAAAATGCCGACTGCACTACGAAACAACTTTCTGCCTTTTCCGTTCATTCTTACCTCCATAAATCTTACTCTGCTTCCCCAGCCATTCTGCCGGTGAAATTCAGGAGCTTTTGTGGGACGCTCCTTGTTACAGAGCTGTTTCAATTGTTACAAACTTATTAACAATTGTTACGCATGATATGATAGCAATATTACAATCAAATGTCAAGTCGTTCGCCCGGAACCACAAATTTCCGTTAGTTCCCCACAAAGGTTTTTCTTCTATTGTGATATTTTTACAACAAACCTCCGAAATCATCGCCTTTTTCTTACTATTTTTCAAAGTTTTCAACAAATGCCGCTTTAACATAGTAAATTCTCTTTTCATAAAAAGGACAGCCATTTTCTGCGGTTTTTTCGATTTTTTATCAAAAAAAGAAGACCTGACGGGATTATTTTTTCCATCAGATCTTCCTTTATTCCTGTTTTTAACATTTTTGTAACAAACTATTTTACAGGCTTCTGGACTTTTCCACCGCAGTGATGACCGCATCGGTCACTGCGCCGCGGAAGCCTTTTTCCTCTAAAACGCGTACCGCCTGAATCGTGGAGCCTGCCGGGGAGCAGACCATATCCTTTAACTCTCCCGGATGCTTTCCGGTCTCAAGCATCAGCTTCGCGCTGCCGAGCACAGCCTGTGCAGCGCATTCATATGCCTGGCTGCGCGGCATGCCTTCCGCAACTGCACCGTCCGCCATCGCCTCGATCAGCATAAAAATCCAGGCAGGCGCACAGCCACTAACGCCGGTCAGCACATCCATCAGACGTTCCGGAAGCTCAACCGTCTTGCCGAAACTGTCCAGGACAGCCGCCGTTTTTTCTTTCATCTCAGGAGTTACCCTGCTGCCATAGCAGACTCCGGTACAGCCTTCCCCGACCAGCGCCGGCGTATTTGGCATCGCACGCACAAACGGAAGCGGCGCACAGAACTGCTCTTCCAGCCACGCAAGGCTTTTGCCTGCCGCAATGCTCAGAATCGTCTTACCGGTCAGGTCAAGGTCGCTGATCTGTCCGATCACTTTCTCCAGAAACTGCGGCTTTACGGCAAGAATCAAAAGCTCTGCCTGCCGCGCGGTTTCCAGGTTATCGCCTGTCACCGTGATGCCAAACATTTCATGCACTTTGCTTTCCGTCTCCGCCGTTTTTGCAGAACCGAAAATTTCCTCCGGCACAGCCAGGTGATTTCTCAAAACTCCTCCAATCATCGCCTGCGCCATATTTCCAAGTCCGATAAAACCGATTTTCATCTGTGCCTCTCATTTCTGCGCACGCTTTTTGCGCATGTCGAGTTTGTGTCAAGTGCGCGCAGACACAAATCCCGAGCTTGAAAAATGTTATTTTTCAATCGTCGCCCTCTGCCGATGCGCTTCATACATCAGAATCGAAGACGCCACCGCCGCATTTAGCGACTCGACTTTGCCCTCCATCGGAATCCGGATGTAACAGTCCGCAAGTTCTGCAGTCTCTTCTCGCAGGCCGTTGCCCTCGTTACCGATCAGAAATGCCGTCCCCTTTGTGTAATCCTGACAGGCATAGGAATTTTTCCCGCGCAGATGCGCCGCGTATACGCTGACACCCGCCTGCTGTACCTGATGAACCGCCGCCGCAAAATCGTCCGCATAATAAAACGGAACGCGGTAGATGCTGCCCATCGTTGAACGGATAACCTTCGGGTTGTACAAATCGACGGTATCCCGGCTCATGATAATCCCGGAAACGCCTGCGCCCTCACCGGTTCGCAGCATCGTACCGAGGTTGCCAGGGTCCTGTATATTTTCCAGAAGCAGAAACAGCGGTGCTTTGTCCCGCAGCATTTCTTCTATATTATAGTGAAACTGTTTCAGCACGCATAAAACGCCCTGTGGCGTGCAGGTGTCCGATATTTTAGAAAAAACGCTGTCGGAAACGACTTCGTAGCCAACCTCTTCCAGATGCTCCCTGCAGCTGCACTTTTCCAGAAAGGATTCCGAAACATAGACCTCCTGCAGCTGCTCTCTCGGTGCTTCCAGAAACATCTTCACACCCTCTGCCAGAAAAATGTCCTCCGTTCTGCGCAGCTTCGACTTTTGATTCAATTGTACCAGCCTTTTGATCCGGCTGTTGGATGCTGCAGTAATCATGCAGGTTCCTCCGTTGATCTTTATGAAAACGCACAACGGCCACACACGTTTCGTGTGCAGCCGCCCCTTTGCGTCCTGTATCGTCAGGTGGCCAGCGCTTTGCTGACCTGATAATGATATTCGGGAATTTCTTTCTGCATCGCAAGTGCTTCCTCAATATCATAGTCTACAAATTCGCCGTGTTTGTAAGCCACAACACGGTTCGAGCTGCCTGCGCAGAGGATGTCTGCCGCATAAGCGCCCATGATAGAAGCATAATAACGATCCAGACAGGTCGGGCTGCCGCCTCGCTGCATGTACCCCAGGATGGTTGCTCTGGTTTCCACACCCGTTGCTGCTTCAATTCTCTTCGCCATGGAAGTAGAATGACCGATACCTTCTGCATTGATGATCAGATGGTGGGTTTTGCCCTTTTTCCGGTTGTTGATAATATTGTTAATCAGCTGCTGCTCGTCATAGTCGTACTTTTCAGGAAGAAGGATATCCTCCGCGCCGGTGCCGACGCCGCACCACAGTGCGATATAACCGGCATTTCTGCCCATTACTTCGATAATACTGCAGCGTTCATGTGAAGATGAAGTATCCCTTACCTTATCGATTGCCTGCATCGCGGTATTGACTGCCGTGTCGAAACCGATCGTATATTCGGTACATGCAATATCCAGATCGATCGTGCCCGGCAGACCGATCGTATTGATCCCAAGTCTGGACATCGCCTGCGCACCTCTGTAAGAGCCGTCGCCGCCAATAACAACCAGACCGTCGATGCCGTGTCTGCGGCAGATCTCCGCGCCCTTTTTCTGTCCGGCTTCGGTCTTAAATTCCAGACAACGTGCGGTTCCCAGAATCGTACCGCCCTTCTGGATGGTATCCGAAACGCTGCGGGCATCCATATCTATGATTTCTTCATTTAACAGGCCCTGATAGCCTTTTTTTATGCCTTTTACTTTGACGCCGTTGCAAATCGCTTTCCGAACAACCGCACGGATTGCCGCATTCATACCCGGCGCATCTCCGCCGCTTGTAAGAACTCCAATTGTCTTTATCTTAGCTGCCATTGTTCCTCCTGTCTGCCGCTGCGGGCTGGACTTCAATCTTAAGATTTCAAAATCCGTAAAACCATTTTTTATTTTAATCGAAACGGGCTTTCTTTTCAATGGTTTTGTGAAACTTACATCAGCTTTACGTTTTCTTCTCCAAACAGCTCTTCCAACTGCTTTAAAAGCGCCTCGTCCCCATGAACGGTCTGATTCGCCCCAAGCTGCTTCATCGCGCGCGGATTTTCCACATAAATCACCACGGTATCCTTGCCGTCAGAAGCTGCGATTGCCGAAAGCAGCTTTTTTTCCTGCTGCTGATAGGCTTCCATCGTCGGAAATTTAATCCAGAGCTTTTTGGGGATTTCGTCAAACGTCTGCACGGATTCACAGATCAGCTTCGCGTCTTTGTCCTCCTCCGCGGAAACGCGCCCCCGCAGGAGAACCTTTTCATCCTCCATCAGCTTGCTGCCGTACTGCTCATAGGTTTTCGGGAAAACGATAACTTCAATCGTTCCAACCAGATCCTCCACCTGTAAAAACGCCATCACCTTATCGTTTTTGGTATATTTGATCTTCTTTTCCTCAATAATTCCGCCGATAACCGCCTTTGCTCCGTCCTGAATATGGACGCTGTTTGTCTCCTCATCCAGCATAAAATCTGCCGTTGTATTAGAAATATTCCTGCGCCAGAGCTGCTCGTATTCCTGCAGCGGATGCCCGCTGACATACACACCGAGCACTTCTTTTTCAAAGGTCAGAAGAATTTCCTTCGAATATTCCCCGACATCCGGGAAGCGGATTTCATAGTTTTTCTTTTCCGACTCGTCCACCAGATCGAATAAGGAAAGCTGTCCCGCCATATTATTTTTCCGATTCTGCTGATTCTGATCCATCAGCTGCACAAATACACTCATAAACTGCTTGCGTGTTCCCTCAAGGCTGTCGAATGCACCCGCTTTGATGAAGTTTTCCACGTTGCGCTTATTGACTTCCGTATCGGACATTCTGGATAGAAAATCCTGCAGGTTTTTGAACACGCCCCGCTGCTTCCGCTCTGCGATCACCGCGTCTGCAACCGGATGTCCTACACCCTTGATCGCAGTCAGTCCGTACCGGATTGATTTTCCCGATACCGAAAATCCCGGCTCTCCCTCGTTGATATCCGGCGGCAGAATCGCGATTCCCATCTGGCGGCAGACCAGAATGTATTCCGCCACTTTTCCGGGGTTATCGATTACAGAAGTCATTAGGGACGCCATAAATTCCACCGGATAATAATATTTCAGGTAAGCCGTCTGGTAAGCGACAACCGCGTAGCATGCAGCGTGGGACTTGTTGAACGCGTATTTTGCAAAATCCATCATTTCCGCGTAAATTTCCAGACCGACCTTTTCCGGAATGCCCCGGGCCACACAGCCGGGTACGCCCTCCTCGGGATTGCCGTAAACGAAATTCGCCCGTTCTTTTTCCATGACAGACTGCTTTTTCTTGCTCATCGCACGGCGAACCAGGTCGCTTCGTCCCATCGTGTAGCCGCCGAGGTCGCGCACAATCTGCATAACCTGCTCCTGATACACGATACAGCCGTAGGTCGGAGACAGGATCGGTTCCAGCTCCGGACAGGAATAGGTAATTTCGTCATGATTGTTTTTTCCCTTAATATATTTTGGAATAAAGTCCATCGGCCCGGGACGGTACAGGGAAATACCCGCGATGATATCCTCCAGGTTCTGGGGCTTTAGCTCCTTCATGAAGCTTTTCATCCCGCCGCTTTCCAGCTGGAACACGCCGTCCGTTCTGCCGGTGCAGAGCGAATCCAGCACTTTTTTATCGTTATAGTCCAGATGCTCCATATCGAGCTTCACACCGGTGTCATGCTCAATCATCTTGACCGCGTGGTCGATTACTGTCAGGGTTCGAAGCCCCAGAAAGTCCATTTTTAAAAGTCCGAGCTCTTCCAGCGTCGTCATCGTAAACTGCGTTGTGATCGAACCATCCGACCCACGTGAAAGCGGTACAAAATGATCTGCCGCCTCCGGGCAGATCACAACCCCTGCTGCGTGCATCGAGGTGTGGCGCGGCAATCCCTCCAGCCGTTTACTCATGTCAATCAGCACGTGCACCTGTTCATCGCTCTCGTAGAGCTTGCGCAGCTCTGCGTTCATTGACAGTGCCTTATCAATCGTCATGTTCAGCTCGTTCGGAATCATTTTTGCAATCGAATCCACAAAGGAATACGGCAGATCCATGACACGCCCGACGTCGCGGATGACACCCTTTGCCGCCAGCGTACCGAATGTGACAATCTGCACAACCTTTTCTTTTCCATATTTGCGTCCGACATAATCGATGACCTCCTGTCTGCGTTCATAACAGAAGTCGATATCGATATCCGGCATGGAAACTCGTTCCGGGTTCAGGAAACGCTCAAACAGCAGGCTATAACGGATCGGATCAATATTCGTGATATGCAGGCAGTAGGAAACGATGCTTCCAGCTGCACTTCCACGTCCAGGTCCTACCGGAATACCGTTTTCTCTGGCATAGTTGATAAAATCCCACACGATCAGGAAATAGTCCACATATCCCATGCGCTTGATAATACCCAGCTCGTATTCCAGACGCTTCTGCAGCGTGCCGTCGTCCTCCGGATAGCGCTCTTTCATGCCGTCAGTGCACAGCTTGTTCAAATATCCCCAGGAATCATAGCCCTCCGGCACATCAAAATGCGGCAGCTTCGTCTTACCGAACTCGATTTCCACATGACAGCGGTCTGCGATCCGCTGTGTATTTTCCACTGCCTCCCACGCATAGGGAAACAGTCCCTTCATCTCTTCTTCGCTTTTGACGAAATACTGACCGCCCTCGTAACGCATCCGGTTTTCGTCGGAAAGCTTTTTGCCGGTCTGGATACACAGAAGGATATCGTGGGGCTTTGCGTCCTCCGCATAGGTGTAGTGCACGTCGTTCGTGCATACTAACGGAATGTCCAGTTCTCGCGACATCTGTAAGAGCGCCATGTTTACGGTCTGCTGCTCCGGAATCCCATGATCCTGCAGTTCCAGAAAATAATTATCCTTCCCAAAAATCGACTGATACTTTAATGCGCATTTTTTTGCTTCCTCCGGCAGTCCTTTCTGGATATAGCGCGGCACTTCACCTGCCAGGCACGCAGACAGCGCGATAATTCCCTCGTGAAATTCCTCCAGAACCTCCATATCGACACGCGGCTTGTAATAGTACCCCTCCGTAAAACCGCGGCTGACGATTTTGCTCAGATTCGCGTAACCAGTATTATTTTCCGCCAGAAGCACCAGATGGTAATACCGGTCATCCCCGCCGGTAATCTCCCGGTCAAAACGGGAATTGGGCGCAACATAGACCTCACAGCCCAAAATCGGATTGATACCCTCTGCCCGCGCCGCACGGTAAAAATCGATCACACCGTACATTGCGCCATGGTCGGTAATCGCCGCAGCCGTCATGCCCAGCTCCTTGACTCGTTTTACATATTCTTTGATTTTATTGGAACCGTCCAGCAGGCTGTACTCTGTATGGACGTGCAAATGTGCAAATGCCATATTTTTGTAATTTCCTATTCTTGTTCTGTCTGAGTTTCCTTTGCTGTCCCATCGGGCGCAGAGAAGTCGAAGGCAGGGCTTTCTGTCCCGTTTTCTGACTTTTGCCCGCTCTTTGTCACAGACTTCGTGCCAATGCTGCCTGTCCGGTCGGATGCTGCCACATTGTTTTCACTGATGCTGTCTGCTTCCCGGTCAGATACAGCGTTGTTTTGACTGACTGCGTTTTGTCCGGACACATCACCGCTTTCATGAACCTCTTTTACACTGCCTTCTCCGCTGTCTGTCAGTACAAGTCTGTCGTTTTCCACTTTCCATGTCTCGTACCAGCTTCCTTCCGCGTCCGAAAAGTTGACATGAATCCTATCGTTTTCCCCGGATAAAATCTGTATTTTCCCGGAATCTGATCCAACCTGCCGCAGGATACTCTTTAACACTGCTTTGCCGTTTTTATACTGTAACAGCTCTTTTTCACGGATTTCTTCTAATCGATACTCTGTCAGTGTGCGCAGGCTGATGTCATAATATCCCGGCGCGGCTTCTGTCCCGGCAGTCCATGCCATCAGATCGCCGTCATCGTCCAGCTCAAAGTGCCCCATCTGTTTTAACAGGCGCACTGCTCCTTGCTCCTGCACGCCAAACAGCATGTCGCTGACGCCGGACACTTCGTAGCCACGATACAGCACAAAGGCGCTTCCCAGCTTTTCCAGCTCCTTAAAGGCAAAATTCTCTTCTTCCAAAACTGCGCCGTCCGCGCCGACAAACCACAGGTCGCATACCGGCGCGCCGAACGCTCCGTCGTACCTGCCGATCGCCGCAAACGTTTCTTTTTTGCCGTTCCCATCGTAATCCGCCGTCTCTGCAAAACACAGCGCATCGTCCGGGTACTCCTGTACCTCCAGAATCTGTGCAACCGCCTGACCGACCGCCGCGCGGGCTGTTTTCTGCACTTTATCCAACCGGTTTTTCGTAAATTCGTTTGGAATATCCTCCAGGCTCTCCAGCGCTTCTTCCTGCTCCAATCTCGACGGGAAGAAAAATCCATCCCCGCTGATCGTCTCCGATGCTCTGGTCAGCTTTCCCTGATCCAGGCTGCTGATACACCAGCTGTACTTCGCAACCGCATGATCGATTCCTTCTTTCTGTCCGACCGACTGCCCGGCTTCTCTGCAGCGATAGGCAATTTTGTCCTCCCCAATTGCATAAAACCAATAGGTATATTCTGTATTTTCATCCGTCTGCGTGTAGAACTGCTCTTCCATCTTTTCTTTCCACGCCTGTGCCTCTTCATCCGAATCCTCTGCAGACACATACGCCAAATATTCCGACGCTGTCAGCTCCCGATACGAACGCTCTGCAAATCCGTCCGCTGTTCTTTCATAATAAACAGGAACCGTCTCTTCTGCACTGTCCCATTCCGAAACCAGCGGATCGTACACAGTCTTCTCCGCAGGATAAAACGTACAAACGCCGTCCTTTGTCGCTTCGATCGTCTCGGCATCCTCCAGAAGCTTTTCGCACTTTTGATCTTTTACCGTCCAGACAGCCGCCTGTTTTTTGCCGGATACTTCCGTTTCCAGAATAACAAACGGATTCCCAATTCCCGTCACCTGCTGCAGTCCGGTTACGACGATTCCTTTTTCCAGAAGCCTTGCCGACTCGCCGTCATAATACCAGAGATCGCCGGAAATCCGCCCGCGCGCTGTCAACGGCGTGCTCTCAAACATCAGCAGAAAACTTTCATTTGCGTTGCTGTCATACTTCGCCATGTTCTGCAGGCAAAGCGTCTTGTCACCGTACTCCTTCTGTGAAAGAACTGCTGTCAGCGCTGCGTTTTCTGCGCGGCTCAGACGGTCGTGTCCCGCCAGCTTACCGGTAAACGCATCCGATTTCTGCGCGTATGCTTCATAAACGGAGTCGGTCACTTCTGTCATCAGGGCCGGAATTTGAGGAGCTGTTGCTGCCGCAGATTCTGTAGCGGTGTCGGTCTGCGTTTCGCCGGTCGCAGGCATCTCGCTGTCTGCTGTTGCCGCGGTATCGCCGTGCTGCGCTTCTCCGCCGGTCGCTGTTGTGCCGCCCTGTATCTCGTCATCGGTCGCAGCGGCGCTATCCTGCACCTTATCATCGTTCGCTGCAGCGGTGCCGGTTCCTGTACTGACATTCTGTGTTTCACCTGCTTCAGACGTCTCGCCATCTGCTGTTGCCGCAGCATCGCTATCCTGCGCCATAGCGTCTGTTGTTTCCCCTTCAAAAAAGTACTTTCCGGCTTGCTGCGCTCGCGCTGCATATTCACTGATATTCGGCGTACAGCCTGAAAACAGCATCGTTGCCGCCATCAGGCATGCTGCTGTCACCTGTTTTCTTTTCATAAATTAAATCCTTTCGTTTGCCATAGGCGGAAACCCACTACCTTCAGGTGGTGGGAGGAGCCTTGTGAATCTTTCGCCATTAACCCTGACTTTCAATATACTTTTGTATAGTCGCTGACGATACTTCTCCAATACTGCAAGCAAAGTATCCGTCTGACCAAAATATCCTTTTCTTCCAATACTGTTTAGACAGAAACGAACCATACTTTTGCCATAGGTAATATGTTGTTTCTTGTTTTACAATCTTAACAATGTCGCAAACCCTATCAGTCGTATCATAACTTATTAAGAAATGCATGTGGTCTTTGTCTGCTTCCATAGCGATTATTTCGTAGCCACGAGTATTAGCTATATCAAAAATCTTTTACTTAACATCGTCGGCAATAGAACCTTTTAGTAGTTTCTTACGATATTTAGTTAACAAGAACTATATGTACTTTTAGACTGTATTTTCGTCTGTTATGACGATTATATCTATTGTCCATAGCCTGCCTCTGATAATTATTGACACTCACTAACCATTATTATATACTATATCTAGTGAAATATCAATGAAGGGAGTACATCTATGGAACAGATGACTATAACAGCAAAAGTTCAAATAGTCGCTACTGATGCAGATAAAGTTTTGCTTGATGAAACTATGTCTGTTTATCGTGATGCCTGTAATTATGTTTCAGACTATGTATTCCAAACTCATGATTTAAAGCAGTTTTCACTGAATAAAGTTTTGTATTCTACTCTAAGAGAAAAATTTGGTCTGAAATCGCAAATGGCTCAGTCCGTTTTGAAAACGGTCATTGCAAGATATAGAACTATTCTCGAAAATCAAAATAAATGGATACGACCAACCTTCAAGAAACCTCAGTATGATTTAGTTTGGAACAGAGATTATTCTTTAACGCAAAACTGTTTTTCTGTGAATACGCTGAATGGTCGTGTTAAACTGCCATATTTCGCTGAAGGTATGTCTAAATATTTTGACCACACAATCTATAGGTTTGGTACAGCTAAGCTCACAAACAAACATGGTAAATATTATCTTCACATACCAGTAACTTATGATGTCGAAGAAAGTAATATTTCTGACATTTGTAATGTCGTAGGCATTGACAGAGGAATTAACTTCGTTGTTGCAACCTATGACAGTCATCACAAGTCTGGATTTGTTAGTGGTAAAGCTATTAAACAGAAACGTGCTAACTATTCCAAGCTTCGTAAAAAACTCCAAATGCGACATACGCCATCTTCAAGGCGAAGACTAAAAGCTATCGGTCAGCGAGAAAACCGTTGGATGCAGGATATTAACCATCAGGTATCGAAGGCACTCGTTGAAAATAACCCGAAGCACACTCTCTTTGTACTGGAAGATTTGTCAGGCATTCGTAATGTTACAGAACGTGTTAAAACAAAAGACCGTTATATTTCTGTGTCGTGGTCGTTCTATGATTTAGAACAGAAACTAATTTACAAGGCAAAGCAGAATCAATCTTCTGTAATTAAGGTAGACCCTCGTTATACGAGTCAATGTTGTCCTGCTTGTGGGCATACGGAAAAGTCTAACCGTAACAAGAAAATACATTTGTTTACTTGTAAAAACTGCGGTTACAAATCTAATGATGACCGTATAGGAGCAATGAATCTGTATCGTATGGGAATAAACTATCTTTCTGATAGCCAAGTACCTGATACAGTTGCAACAGAGTAAACTTTGTTGCAAAGGGTGCTGTCAACCACCCTGCGATGTAACGCCACTTTAGATAGCGATATCTATTGGGGTTAAAGGTCGGAGGCGTAAGCTGTTAGTACGACTGGGCAGTTACAAGCCCATGACCTTTAGGTCGTGGGTAGTTGACACATTATAATCCCTTCGGATATCCGTAAAAACCTGAGCTGCAGATTTGGTACGCCCTGCCTGCATATCCGCATATCCTTTCTCAAGTTCCATGTCCAAAGTCTCTGCGTTCATTCTCGAAATATCAACAGGTCTCGCAGTCGGAATCTTTACCTCAAACGGAAGACCCCTATTTAGAATGATCTGCTTATAAAACATATTGATAGCATTAGATGCCGGGATCCCCAAAGTAGCCAGAATTTCCTCAGCCTGTTCTTTAACATCCGGCTCTATTCTTGCATAAAGATTTGCTGATTTGGCTGCCATATCATCACGCCCCTTTCTTTTACCCATATTATAAGTCAATGTACGGACAAAAGCAGTACATTTTTTAAATCAGTACCCTGATCTGCTTCAAAAGAATCTCTCTTACAGACTGATCCTCTGTCCTAATGTTTCTTCCTTAATGAATATGTTCATCTTCTCCTCTTTCCGGGCGAACCGGAAAAAAGAGATGTACTGTTGTGTCCGTTACAATAAACAAAACGCACGAAAAGACTCCGTTTTACCGGTTATCTTTTCATGCGTCCGCGGTGGGTCATGCCCCCATATCATGAAGCCCTCATTTAGTTGTCATTATGCGTGTCATGCACGCTTGATTTCGTTCTTATTACTAAAGCTTATAAGTAGCACTTTCCGAGAGCATCCGTTCTCTCGACGATCTGCCCCTCTGTGAAATTCTTGAGGGTCACTACTCTGGTACATTTGTGAGTATGGCATTTTATCATGATGCCGTTCATAGCCGGAGCCGTCCTGTCTCCGGTCAGTGCATAGGAGATCCGCAAAGCGAGCTGACTATAATACCCCGAGGTCCGGGCAGCTCACCAAAAGCCTCTTTATTCAGTTTTTCTTCTGGCGCAGAAAGAAGATAGTTCATATCCTCCTACGCGTGTAAACAATCATAGGCATGTTCATTACCTCCATCCCAAACGAGCAGCGAACCAAGTTTCGACCGCCGAAGGTTAGCGTGGTCCGCAAGCCCCTTCCCATAAAGTTACGTTTATCGGGGTATCATTCTGCCGGCCGGCCAGTACGTGTACCCCTTACGAGTATCTAATATAAAACAAGTCTAATTTGATTTCAGCAGGAACATATTTCCGTTTTCTAATCATATCAGATTTTCCTATTGATTTTATCCGCCCTATGAAGTATATTAGATTCACAGATGTGTGGGCTGTATCCCGCACTTAGAAAGAGGTCACTTATGGACAATATCGGAAACATATTTGCAGCATATCGGAAAAACCTGAAATACTCACAACAGGATATCTGCGATAAGCTTACCGGAATGGGAATCCCTACCAAGCCTGCAGCATACAGCACCTGGGAGACCGGTAACAGCATTCCGAACGCAGTACAGTTTCTTGCGATGTGCAAGATCCTCGGGATCACGGATATCTTCAATCAGTTTATAGGAGGATATAATCCGGACGACCCAATGGCTGAGCTAAATGAGGAAGGCAGGACAATGGCACTTAATTACATTGACCTGCTGAAGGGCTCCGAAAAATATCAGGCAGCTCCCGTCCGTATCCTGCAGCCTGTCAGAATACTCAATCTGTATGATATGCCTGTATCCGCAGGAACCGGTCAGTTTCTTGACAATGACAGCTATGAAGAAGTCGAAGTCGGACCGGAAGTTCCGGAGACGGCTGATTTCGGAGTGCGCATCAGTGGAGACAGCATGATGCCGAGATATCTGGATAAACAAATCGTGTGGATCCAGAAGACAGATGAACTTAATGATGGAGAGATCGGGATCTTCTTCTACAACGGAAACGCCTACTGTAAGAAGCTTCTATGCAATAAAAAAGGAACGTACCTCATTTCACTGAATGATAAGTACGAACCTATTGAGATTGCCGAAGGATCAACATTTAAGACTTTTGGCCGGGTTGTGAGTTAGAGTCCAGATTATTGTACATGTTGATTGCTACAATATAATTGCTCCCCGTATCAGGTCAACCAAAAAGGAGGGATTATATGGCAGTCAAAAACGATTTGAAGAAGCTGCGCAAGGAACAGCGCTTAAAGCAGGCCGAGCTTGCTATGGCAGTCGGTATTTGCGAAAGAAGCATCAGCAACATCGAGCTTGAAAAAAATCCGGCCAGCCTTGAAACAGCTCTGCGCCTTGCAGCATATTTTAAAGTACATGTGGATGATATCTTCCATCTGGAGGAAGAACATATTACGAGGAAGTGTGATGATAATACGCCATGAAACAGTTGTCTTTATTCCCGGAAGAAAATACCGATCCAAGACCACCGGAATCGATTGGCTGGAATCTGTGGCATGGATGCACTAAGGCCAGTACTGGATGCCTGCACTGCTATATGTACCGAAGGGATGAATCCATCGGAAAGGATCCTTCCATCGTACAAAAGACAGAAAACTTCGACCTTCCGGTTAAGATCTTAAGATCCGGCAAATATAAAGGCAGATATAAAGTTCCCTTCGGCTCACACATCTGGACATGCTTTTCATCCGATTTCTTTCATGCCGATGCAGATGAATGGAGAGAAGACGCCTGGGATATGATACATGAACGCTCCGACTGTTCCTTCTTCATGATCACCAAGAGACCGGAACGGATTGCAGAACATCTTCCAAAAAGCTGGGGTAAAGGTTGGGAGCATGTCACAATCGCTGTTACCTGTGAAAACCAGACGATGGCCGATAAAAGGCTTCCGGTATATTTATCGCTCCCTCTCTTCCACCACTCCGTGATGATCGAACCGATGCTGACCGCCGTGGATCTGCAGCCATATATCGATGGATACCGCTCATCTGATGGAACCCCTGTCATCAAGCACGTATCCGTCGGCGGTGAATCCGGGCCCGGAGCCAGGATCTGTGATTATTCCTGGGTAGAGGCCATTCATGCACAGTGCATCAAAAACGGGATAAGCTTCAACTACCATCAGACCGGAGCAAAGTTAATAAAAGACGGAAAACTATACGACATACCCAGAAAACTGCAGCACACTCAGGCACATAAAGCAGGGCTTGATACATAACCTGAAGAAAGGAGGCCCGTCATGAGTACAACAGCATATCAGATCATCGCCGTAGACTTTGACGGAACCCTCTGCTACGGCAACTGGCCTGAACTCGGCGAACCAAACAGACCTCTGATAAAATATCTGATCAATCAGAAAAGATCCGGCAACAAACTCATCCTCTGGACCTGCAGAGCCGTTTTAATGTGTGGATGGATATCTGGTCATGGTATACGGTCCTGATTCCATAGAGTTCTTCGCATTCAGCCACAAAAGAAGTTAGTTTTGTGTATAACCGGGCCTGATTTTTCGTAATAGCCCGTTTACATGCTTTTCGGATATCTCGACTTGAGTAGATTCGATTCATTGCTGCATAGATAACGAGTTTCAGCATCTGACGCGGCGTTGCCTGATTTTTTCTGATCCTGCCATAAGTTTTATATAGTTCAGAAAGGTCCATTTCCTCCACAAAGGCACTTACCAGACGAACTGGATCATCAGATGGAATAGAAATCTCTAAATTCAGCGGAAGTTTGATTTGATAATACAACGAAAATGAGGTATAATTTCTCTGTATTATTTTGTTTAGTTGCATAAACTGATTATACCACGAACGCCGGGCTTTTCGAAGCTCGGCGTTTTGTGTTGGATATATAAAATGAGCTGCCGCACGTTAGTGCGACAGCCCCTTTGTCTTTGGATTGAGGAATGGCGTTACGTATTTGCTCGAATTACGCAGCTGATGGATGATGCAATTCTGAATTTCCGTCTTGGGAAATACAGCCCCAATCGCCGCAGAGAATCCCGTCAGGTTATCCGTGCAGGCAATGAAAATGTCCTCCACGCCTCGTTTTTTAGCCCGTTGAGTACCGTTGCCCAGTACTTGGCACTTTCGTTTTCTCCTACCCACATCCCCAACACGTCTTTTTTAAGGGCACAACGCACATATCCTTGCTCACTCTTTTTTTCATTTTCTTGTTACGGTCTTTCGGGGCAACAGCCCCATCAAATCGCTTGTAAAGCGATTGTGTTTTCGAAAAAAGCCTGATACGATATTGCCATAAGCAGTGATGTTGCAACACATAGCTACAATCTACAATAGTGAAAGGAGACGATCTCACCAATGCGATGCACCCTTGTTTCCAACAAAATAATCCAAGCCCGTGAACGTTTGGGACTCACACAGCAGCAGTTAGCGGAAAAGCTTTGTGTAACCAACAAAGCCGTTTCCAAGTGGGAATGTGGCGTCACACTTCCTGACATCTCGCTTTTGGTGCCGCTATGCCGTGTTCTGGGTCTGACGGTGCAGGAACTGCTGGATGAATACGACGGCAAATTCGGTAATACCCCCGGCTGCCAGACCACGGAAGATCCTGCGCAGGACACGCTGTTTGCGGCGCAGCAGCACAGCCATTACCTGTATATCGATCTCAAAACCACCTCTACGGTGTCGCCCCATTTGTTTGGCCACAACCTGGAGCATACCAGAGCCAGCATCATGGATGGTCTCAGCGCCCAGATGATCCGCAACCGGAAGTTTGCCGGCGCTGCGGCGCGCAACGGCGTAGCGCTGGACTGGGAAGGCATCGGCGAATGCGTGTACTTTGCCAATGAACACCGCCTTCCCGGTAGCAACGCAAACGAAGCTTATGTATGTCATTACGCGCACAACGGCATGGGGCGGCGTAACGAATGTCAGTCCCAGATGATTCAGAACCCAATTCCGAATCAGGTGAGCGGTATCCGTCAAAAGGAGCTCTTCCTTCAAAAGGACAGGAGCTATCCGTTTGCCGTCGTTGTCAAAGTACAGCAGCCGCTGGATGTGCGCGTCGCGCTCACCAACGCCGATGGTACGCAGATTTATGCGGAAACCGTTTTTCCTGTTCAGCCCGTTCTAGCGAAGGAGGATGCACAGGAAGAGGTGGATGAATGGCAGCGCTTTGAGACGATTCTGACCCCCGGCGTCGACGATGCGCATGCCGTGATAAGCATTACCTACACGGAGCAGGCACAACTGCTCATCGGCGCAGTTTCCATGATGCCGGACAATCATTTCCATACCATGCGCAGGGACACCGTGGAAAAGCTCAAGGAAATCGGCGTGCGTCTGCTGCGCTGGCCGGGTGGCAACTTTGCCGGCGAATATCGCTGGCAGGATATGTTCCTGCATCCCGACAGGCGCGCTCCCATGGAGGGCCACATGGAAAATGAAACGCAGCCCTTTACACACGGCTATGACATGCATGAAATAGACACCGACGATTTTATTGCACTGTGCCGTGAGATCGGCGCGGAGCCCTTCCTCACCATCAATGCCGCCTGGGATTCCCCCGAAGTATGCGCCGCCTGGGTGGAATACTGCAACGGCCCTGCCGAGAGCAAATACGGCAGGCTGCGTGCCCAGCGCGGTCATCAGGAGCCCTACAATGTCAAATGGTGGTCGCTGGGCAACGAAATGGGTTATGGCCACATGGAGGGCGCAAATGCAAATACGCCGGATGGATACGCATCGCTGGTGGAAACGCATGCGCGTGCCATGCTGAAGGTTACGCCGGATCTGAAATTTGTTTCTTCCGGCCCCTATCCGAATCAGGAGTGGGTAGATGTTTCCATCAAGAAGCTGGCTCCCATTGCGCCATACGTTTCTCTGCATACGTACAATTCAGTCCATTGGGACTTCACCTCTCCGGAGGGCATGGAGCGCTGCTATAACGAAATGATCCGCATGCCCATCCACAATCTAGGAATCCTGCGCAGGCTGCATGACATGCTCCCGGAAAAGACATTCATCTCCTACGATGAATGGAATCTGTGGAAAACATGGTGCCGCAATCCTTCCTCCATGGAGGGCATCTTCACTGCGCAGATGCTGCACATGTTCATGCATGAAAGCGAAAAACAGCGCATGCCCATGGCCTGCTACTTTGAGCCGGTTAACGAAGGCGCCATGCAGGTGCATCCGGATCATACCGAGCTGACGGCAACCGGTCAGGCCTTTGCGCTGCTCTCCCGGCATGCCGGCGGAAAGCTGTGTACGGTAGATGGTGTAGAAGGCTTTGAAGTCGTTGCCACCATCGATGATCATCATGTGCTGACCCTGACGATGCTCAACCTGAACTGGCAGGAGGAAACTACTTACTCTCTGAATAAATGCGGAACAATTCTGGAAAGCAAGGTACTTCAGGCCGAAAATCTGTTGCCTGGTACCCCGTTTACGGAAAATCCCCTGATGATTCATGTCAAGGATGATATTATCAAGGCGAAGCTTCCACCCCGCAGCGTTGCCTGTATCAGTATTTCACTCGTCGAATAACATACACGGAATGCAAAAAGAATAAAAGGATAGAGCCTGTTCATTTTTCATCAGGCTCCACTTTGTAGAGTTTGAGCAGTGACAATGCAAACTTTCGTAACAAATTCAGATTCTGCTGTGCAGTTTTGTTCGCAATTCGGCAGTAATCTTCCGAATAATGAACATCCAGCAGCCAGTGCATGCGGCGGACAACCATGGCCTGTTCTTCGTTGACGATCAGGTTACCGTCCGGTCCCTTGTCGTAGACGAGGAACCTGCCGAAGGGAACGGTAACCTTGCCGTCGGCGAACAGCTTGCGCTGGCCCAAGACGTAGTTCTCGGAAATGCTGCGGCTTTCCTCCTGGGCCAGCGAGGACATGATCGTCAGCATCAGCTCACCCTTGCCGTCAAAGGTCCAGATGTTTTCCTTTTCAAAATACGCCTCAACGCCCTTGTCCTTCAGCTTGCGGATGGTGGTCAGGCTGTCGACTGTGTTTCGGGCAAAGCGGCTGACGGACTTGGTGACGATGAGATCTATTTTCCCGTCAAGGGCATCGTCCACCATGTTCTTGAAGCCCTCGCGCTTGCGGGTATTACAGCCGGTCTTTCCTTCGTCTGAATATACGGAAACGAACTCCCAGTCAGGGCGGCTCTTGATGTAATTGGTGTAGTAGTCGATCTGCGCCTCGTAGCTGGTGAACTGCTCGTCCCTGTCCGTAGAAACGCGGGCGTAGGCAGCGACCCTGCGCTTTGCGCCCGTGACTACCGGCCCGACCGCATGCAGCGGAACGGTTGAGGGTATCATCTTTATATTCCTTGCCATTGTGCTGTTCTCCCATCCCTGAAGTAAAGTGTAATGGTCTCGCCGGGGTCTGCCGTAATGTGATCGACCTGCTCAAGAAATGTGGTTTCATCGAAATCGTCAGTATCCATGATCTCAGCGACCATCTGCCTGAGGACGAAGTCAGGATAATTTCTGTTGGTGCAGCCGTGCCGCCTTTACTTTCTGTCGTAGCAGTACCAGGTGACCAGCTTTGACCCGGCGGTACTCTGTACCGCAGATGCCGCAGCGGATGCGCCCGAGGAAGGCATCTGTGCAGGTTGCAGGGTGATGCCAGTCCCCGATGTGCCGGTTCTTCCAGTGTGCGGTCTTGCCGTCGATAGATGCTGCGTTTTCTTATGTTTTCTAGTGTTTTCCCTTGTGTGATAGTGTGTTCCGGTACTGAGGAGGGGTAAAACAAAAAACAGCCATTCAGCTGCAAAAAACTCCGAAATTCACCTGAAAGCCGTCTCCCAGCGACTATTTTTACCCCGTCCCTGAAATAACAAAAAGCCCGAAAGCCAAGTGTTATCAAGGCTTCCGGACTTTTGTTTTTGCAAAAGAAAAGGGGCTGTCGCACTAGCAAATATTTTTTGCTGGGCGGCAGCCCTGCTTTATACCCAAATGGGGGCGAAATCGGTTGTGATTTCGCCCCCATCCCTTATAAACACAGTTCATTCCCAGACATCCCTTTCGGCATGCCTGATTTCAAACTGTTTTGTTTTCAACCATTAAAATCTATGCTGTCTTTAATGAAAAAAGATGACTCCCCGTTCTTCCGGTCTGAATCTTGCAATGAAGCTTATTGATATTTCGTCCCATCGCCAAAAGGATGCTCTCTGCCAGTGCATTTGCTTTTCCTCGGTACAGATATCTTCGAAAATTCATGTCTTCCTTTACATCAGCAAATGAACCTTCGGCCTGAATACTTCGATTCATACGGAGCATCGTTCCATACTCACTTGTGATCCGTTCCAGATCTTCTGCACGTTTTTGACTCATCGTCTTCGAGACCATCAGCACTTTATGACGTTTTTCCATAGGCGTTTTGCAGTTGTTTCCCTTGATACATTCCGTTTTATAAGGACAGCCGGTACAGTCTGGACTTCTGTAATAAGTTTTTACACTGACATATCCGCTGGCTGTTTTACTTCTGCGTTCATTTGTAACAGTCAGTTCCCTTCCATTCCGACAGATATAGCTGTCTCTGTCTGCGTGATACTCCATGTTTTCTCTTCTGCTGATGTCTTTTTTGTATTTTCGGGTTTTCGAAATCTCATAGTTCTGCGGCTTTATATAGGCGGTCTGTCCGTTTCCCTCAATGAAAAGATAGGCATCTGACGCGGCGTTGCCTGATTTTTTTCTGATCCTGCCATAAGTTTTATATAGTTCAGAAAGGTCCATTTCCTCCACAAAGGCACTTACCAGACGAACCGGATCATCAGATGGAATAGAAATCTCTAAATCCAGCGGAAGTTTGATTTGATAATACAGCGAAAATGAGGTATAATCCTTCTGTATTATTTTGTTTAGTTGCATAAACTGATTATACCACGAACGCCAGGCTTTTCGAAGCTCGGCGTTTTGTGTTGGATATATAAAATGAGCTGCCGCACGTTAGGTGCGACAGCCCCCTGGATAACCGCCGGTATAAATACGGTCATTGCCGTCCGCCATGCCGCTCATATACCCAGTGACCAGCGTGCCACCCTGCCGCACATAAGCTGCCAGCCGTTCAGCCGTATCCCCCTGCACCATGTACAACACCGGGCAGAGCACTAGGGGGTAAGCTGCCAGCTTGTCCACTCCGGCATCTGCAGGGATAAAATCCACTGGAATATGTCGCCGGTACAGTGCATCGTAGAAGCGCCACACCTCCGGTACATATCGCAGATCTTTATTTGGGCCGATGCACATTTCCAGTGCCTGATAGCTATCCCAATCAAAAACGATGGCCGCCTGTCCGCGAACGGTGCTTCCCACTGTTTTGTCTCCGATTCTTTTCATCTCCCTCGCCCAACGGAAATAATCCATCGTGCGGTAGGTGCCCATCAAGTTGGTGGTGCACTTAGCATTCGGTATCGTACCGCGGATAATATCCCGCTCCGCCTTGTAACAGGCGAGCTGAGAATCGGAATTGAAGCGAGCATAATCCAGCTTGATGGCACTCATAAAGGCCCGCCCTGCCTCACCGTCTCCAAGATCATTCGGCAGTACGATTTCATCCCAATCGTAGAACCGATGGCTCCAGAATGCGATGTTCCATGCAGCGTTCAATGCCTCTATCGTCTGGTATTTTTCTTTCAGCCAAATGCGGAAAGCTCTTTCGCAGTTTTCGCAATAGCACTTGCCTTCAAATTCATTGCCGATGTGCCAATACTTGATCGCACGCTCGTTTTTATAGCGTACAGCCAAGCGCTGTACCAGCATACCAGCATACTGCCGGTAAACCGGGCTGTTGGGGCAGAAGTTATGACGCTTACCAAATTTTTTATGTACTCCGTGGTAATCAGTACGCAGCACCTCCGGGTATTTACGGGCTAACCATGCCGGCACGGTCGAGGTTGAGGTCGCCATAATAATGTGATGCCCCGCCTGAGCATGTCGACGCACAATCTCATCTAATTCTGTAAAATTGTATTCATTTTCACTCTTTTGCAGCAGCGCCCATGCAAATACATTGATCGTTACCGTATTCACCGAAGCCACACGGAACAGCTCCATATCCTCATCCCACACCTCACGCGGCCACTGCTCGGGATTATAATCACCACCGAATAGGATCCCCATCCGACGATCACGCTCCTTTCGTCACTCAAAGTCCAAATACATCTGCCAGCCAATCTACCGACATTTTGTGCCAGTTGTAATCGCGAGGGAACATGGAACGACTTCGCAGGATCCGCTGTGTGGTCAGCTGGATGCCATGGCCGCCCTTCGGATAGATATGGAGCTCAAACGGAATGTTATGGTCGCGCAATGCCTCCGCATAGTAGATACTGTTTTCTACTGGAACCTCGGGATCGTCAAAGCAATGCCACAGGAAAGCGGGCGGTGTGTCATCGTTCACCCGTTTTTCCAGCGACAGAAACTCCCACAACGGATCTGCGGCATTATCGATTCCAGTCAGTCCCTTGAAAGAACCATGATGTCGCTTTTCTCCGGAGGTGATGACAGGATAGGAAAGCACCGTAGCATCCGGCCGCATCCGGCGCGATTCGATCTCTTCCTTGGTAAAAACCTTTTCGTTGTTCCACAGTGTGGAAATCGATGCTGCCAGATGACCGCCAGCCGAGGATCCGCATACCGCAATCCTATGCGGATCGATATGCCATTCCTCCGCATGCTCCCGTGTGATTTCAAACGCACGGGCGACCTCCCTGATTTGGCGCGGATATACACCACCTCCATGCGTAGTATAGTTCACCACGATTGCATTGAACCCGGCAGCAGCATAAGCCATAGCAAAACGCTCGCCCTCCCAATATTCACATACACAATGATAGCCACCGCCGGGGCAGATCACGATTGCCGGACGCACATCCTCCCAGGGATCTCCGCCGAGGATACAAGCCGACATAAAGGGCTGGAACCCGTTCTCGTCCGGTTCTTCTGTTAAGTTGAAATCAAAACGCTGAATCAAAACATTTTCCTCCAATCACTCTTTGCCATCAAATCTAAGAAGACGATTGTTCGATCATTCTTCTTTAGCCATCTTCCCCTATGGAAACAATCGACGCCCTCTAAAAACTTCTTTTGCGGTTTTCGTGAGCGTTTTTGTTCTGACAATAATATGGGAATTCCGGAATAATTTGTGTATTGCGGCATTTTCAAAACGAATTGTCAGGACAAAAGATCCGTCCAAAACACAAAAGGGAGTTTGTAGAGGGTGTCCAAGCATTTGCCACTGGGACTCTATATCGCAGAGAATCCTACTGTCTACCACAATGCGAGGAATCTTCTTGTTCTTCCAAGCCTCTCGCCAGAACAACCGGCCCCATAATACCGCTTGGAGGCAGTTGCATATAAACAGAAAAGTTATCATGTATGCGATTGACCAGTGTATTGGCTACAATCACTTCTATTCCTTTTTATACGTCTTGCATAGGATTCAGAAATGATATGAATTTAAAACAGTCAGGGATGCTGCAGGGATTCACTGACCGAATTTCTTCATCAGAACCGGCATGAAGATACCGCCCTGTACGCTTCTCCCCATGAAGTGACAGTATTCGCCGGTTACGGTCTCGTACCAGTCAGAGAAAGGCACTCTGGTTGCGGTGGTTTCCAGATAGTGCGCAACCGGTGCGATCAGCGCCTGCGCTTCCTCGTCGGTCTTTGCCATCGATGCACACCATAAAATCCAGTCGCTCTTGGTGTAATCCTTTCTGCTGTCCAGAGGCGTACCGTACTCGTTGGTCTTCTTGACATAGTATTTCAGCTCTTTCTCGTAAACTTCATCCGAGAACAGCTTGCTGCCAAAGAATTTATCCCATACAAGGTTGTATTTTAAGCTCCAGGTATCCGCATTACCGAAGGCCAGCACATAGTGGTCGTCTGCAATTGCGCGCTTCTCCCAGTCTTTTGCCATTTCAGCAGCCTTTGCATGATATTCTTCCGCTTCTTCTGTCCTGCCGAGCTGAGCTGCCAGACGCGCATAGGCCTCTATGCCCATGATCGCTTTTGCAGACAGATTTACATTGTGGGACAGATGTCCTGCAAAGTCGTCGGTGCACAACTGTTCGCCGGGGTCTGCACCGAATTTTATCAGATACTGTGTCCACTGCTTTAAAACAGCCATGTGAGGCTCTGCAAATAAAGCGTTTCCATCCAGCTTGCAGACAGCTGCCGTCATCAGCAGCATGTTACCACATTCCTCAACGGGCATCTGATATCTGAACTCGAAAATATCGGTTCCTGCAGGATACTGGTAGAACGGAGGGAAGATATCGTCGTTCCAGCCGGAGAACCACAGGTCGCCCTTCTTGCCGTTTAAGCCGTAAACCTGTCCCCATGCGTAAGGGTAACGTCCAACGTCGTGCGGTGCGAAGTCGAATTCCCAGGAATCGCAGGCAGCAAATTGAAATACCGGACGCAGCATACCTTTGACATATTCGGTGTTGAACAGTAAGAACAGGGGAACAGAAGGATAACTTACATCAACCGTACCGATACAGCCGTTGGAGTCGTTTTCCTTGGACAGGAAAATGATATTGCCGTCTTCGTCGGTGATCAGCTTGTGCGCTGCGATGGCATGACGGTAGCTCATGTTGCACAGGAATGCGTATTTCTCGCCTCCAGCCGCATAAGCTTCTTTTTCTACCTTTTCATCGACTGCTGCCGCATGCTTTAACGTCTCGTCGTGATCCGCAAACGCTGCACCGATTGCATCCAGAATGGTTGCATAGGTATTGGTCCAGTATGCCTTGCGCCACTGTCCGAAGTAGTTGATGGAAAGCAGATCATCATATGCCAAAATCATGCCGGCCTTGTCGTCATCCAGAGGCAGTCTGCAGATCAGCTTTTCATTTGCGGCATCGTAGGTGCATACTGCGCCTTTCTCTGCGGAGGCCACATAAACATAACCCCAGTCGATCGTTACATGGTCGCCGCTGCCGCCCAGAGGCTTCTGTGCTGCTCTGCCCATCTGTGCGTAGTTATATGCGGGCGCGTCGTCTTTTTCCGGACGTCTTGCGTTGCAGCCGATCAGCTTCGCCTGCTTCTGGCTTACCAGATCAGAGGCTACGACAAAGTCCACCCTTACGTCGCAGTTTTCTTTCTTTTCTACTGCGTAGTCGATATAGGTACAGGGTCTGGAAACCAGCGTCAGATCATCCAGAAGCAAAGGGGAAGTAAACTTCACATTCAGGATGATTTTTTCGTTTTCAAAGGTGTAGGTGGTGGAGGTCGCAGTTACGTCCACACCGGTCTGACCGATCGTCTCGTGGAACTCCTTGTCGCCAAGAAAGCTGTAAACGACGCCATCCACATTGACATAGCCTCTCAGCTGCTGGCGAATCTGGCTCCAGTGCACAGGATCCTTGTCATACAGATGATCCGCGCCGGACCAGATAGAAAAATAAGGGTCGTGTGTGACTAACGGAATGCTTGCTGCTCTTGTTATTTTCATACGAAACTCTCCTTTTGGGTTTTTGCTGTATTCCTATCGTACTGACCTTTATCTTACGCAAAATCTGGCAATCCCGCACTAAGTATTATCACAGCAGTTTTGATAGGAGGGTTTGATTTTGTAGATATCGTTGGGGTGAGCGTAAAAGAAAGCAGATTTTGCAATGACGTCTCTGCGCCACGGCTGGACTCGCTCCGCCATTTTTGCCCCTGCAACTGATGAAAAAGAATGTGCCAAGGCACATTCTCGCGCCGAGGTGCGGTTGCTTCGGCAACCATCTACCACTGCGCCGAGTGCACATCCTCGTAGCGCGTTTTATTTCATAGGACGCATTTTCCTATGAAATGAAAAAGCGCCGCCCACAAGGGGCAGCGCCATGGTTATTTTATTTTTTCCCGCTCTTTTACAAGCTCCTGATACAGTTCCGACAGCGTCCAGCCGACATTATAAGGCGTAACGATCGCCTTTAGACCTATCGAAATCCGGTTCTTTTTTAACAGCTCCAGCGCCGGGTCGATCATATCCGCCGTCGTCTGTGCGAACAAAAGCATATCCTCTCCAATTCGCGGCGGAAGGGCAAGAACGGGCAAAGGCGTTTCCCGATATCCGGAACCCCCCGCCAGGTAACCGATCTTTTGTCCGGTCTGCATGGCGGTAATGGGCACGAAATCGTAGCCCGCTGACTTTGCCAGCCCTTCCAGTTCTTTTTTCTTCTGCGGATTGCCCGCATCAAAATAAATCAGCTTCATAACTCACCCTTACAGATACTGTTGTAAAAAAGCAGCCGACTGCTCCATAAATGCCACCTGATCTGCGGCATTAAAATGCTCGATCGCAAGATAATCCTCATAACCGCTTTCTTTCAGGCGATCCAGAATTTCTTTCATCGGCAGATAGCCCGATCCGACCGCAGCCGCAAGAAGTCCCCGATTGTACCTGTGCTCCCCGGTCAATGCAGGATCAGCGTTTCGATCCTTGCAGTGCACATGGACAATATAATCCTTCAGCACTTCATACGCCTGCACGGCGTCCTCGTCGCTGTACGCGAAGTTGCCGGTATCCAGCGTAAATTTCAGACCCGGAACATTCTCCATAAACCACAGCAGCTGATACATTCTTGCAAACGGCTGTACCGGACCGTCAAAATCCTCCAGCGTCACAAGGATGTTCTTTTCTTTTCCATAAGCAACCAGTTCTTTTAATGCCTGCACCATGTTCTGGATCGAAGCATTTTCAGACATGTAGGAATCCGTCTGCTCTTTCGACGCAGAAAGTGCGTTGAGTGCAGACGCCTCGTTTTCCGACAGCTCACCCGGAATAATCAGTACCTTGGACACACCGAACTCTTCTGCAAGGTCGATCTGTTTTTTTCCCTGCGCTGCATCCGGGTTGTGCCCGAAATCATAGAACGCATTGCTGCAGCTGACCTGCATATGGTTTTTCTCCAGCAGATCTTTGATTTCTTCTTTGTTCTCGCGAAGCAGCGCATCTCCGATTTCAATCCCACGAATGTTCCAGGATGCGCATTTCTCCATCAGTTCTGCCACACTTTTTCCAGACTGCTTTGCGCCCTCTAAAATGTGCTCATAAAATACAGCTGTTTTCATTTTTGTTACCCCCTGCTTTTATTCATGACAATAGAATGCTCGCAGAGCGTGCATTCTATTGTTTATAACAACAGAACGTTCGCAGCGCATACATTCTGCTGTTATCTTTTCTCCCCTTTAAAGCCGCTTCCGGCTGCGCGATAGCTTCCCTCGCCGGAAGTTCTTCTTCTGCCGCCGTTTTCTGCCTGCCGTCTGTCCGATCTGCGGCTGTCGTTGCCAAAACGTCTCTGCCTGCCGTCGCGTTCCGAACGGTAGCTGCCGTTTTTCTCTCCGAAGCGTCCGCCATTTCTCTGGTCGCGGTCATTGAAACGTCCGCCTCTCTGATCACGGTCGCCGAAACGTCCACCGTTTCTGCTTCCAGATCCATCCCGGCGTCTATCCCCAAATCTCCGTTCTCCATCGCGTCTGACTACTTTAGGCTCTTCCACGATTTCTTCCGGCTCACCGCCAACCTGCTCATACAAAAATGCTGCTGCTAGCTCAATTGCGGAAATGCCGGTTTCTTTTTCAAAGCGCTCTACCGCACGATAACAGTCCGCGGTATTTGCTTCCTCCATCACCTCGCGGATTTTCTGGAGCACAGATGCTTCCTTATGCTGACGCACTTCTTCTCCGGAGGGAAGATGCTTTTCTTCCAGTTTTGTCTTGCAGACCCGCTCAATTTCACGGATTCTGAAGGACTCTCTGCGGCTTGCCAGCGTAAAGCTCATGCCCTCTTTTCCTGCTCTGCCGGTACGGCCGATACGGTGCACATAATATTCGATATCCTGCGGAACGTCATAATTGATAACGCCATCCACATCGTTTACATCGATTCCTCTCGCCGCAACATCCGTTGCGATCAGCATCTGGAGATTACCGCTTCTGAAACGGTTCATGACCGTATCTCTCTGTGCCTGGCTCAAATCGCCATGCAGCCCTTCTGCCGCGATGCCTCTGTTTTTCAGATTCTCTGCCAGCTCGTCCACCATACTCTTGGTGTTGCAGAAAATCAGTCCTCTTTTCAGGTTATAATATTCAATCAGCCTTGCAGCTGCAGCTTCCTTATCCGATCTGCGGATATAATAAAGATACTGCCGGATTCTTTCTACCGTCAATTCCTTTTTGACAACCTTTACCATTTCCGCATCGGTCTGGAACTGATCGGTGATCTGTAAAATCGGCTCCGGCATCGTTGCGGAAAACAGCGCCGTCTGGTGTTCGCACGGAATCTGTCCCAGAATCGCCTCCATATCTTCCCGAAAGCCCATGTTCAGCATTTCATCTGCTTCATCCAGAACGACCATTTTCAGGTTGTCTAAGCGGATCGTGTGGCGTCTCATATGATCCATCACGCGTCCCGGTGTGCCGACAATGATCTGCACGCCGCCCTTTAACGCCTTGATCTGTCTGTTGATATCCTGCCCTCCATATACGGCAAGCACGCGAATATTGTGCATATATTTTGCAAACTGTCTCAGCTGCTGAGCCGCCTGCATCGCAAGCTCTCTCGTCGGGCAAAGGATCATACCCTGCAGCGATCTGTCCTCTTCGTCAATCTTCTGCAGCATCGGGATTCCAAACGCGGCGGTCTTACCGGTTCCTGTCTGCGCCTGTCCGATCACATCTCTTCCTTCCAGAAAAACCGGAATCGCCTTTTCCTGGATCGGCGTCATATGGACGAAGCCCATCTCCTCCACTGCGCGCAAAATCCGATCGTCAATTCCTGATTCTTCGTAACGTACCAATAATTCTCCCATTTAATCTCCTTTAATCTCTATCACTACAAAACTCTTCTGAGTTTACGCGCCTTATAGCGGTTTTGTCAATGAAAGATTGAAAATAAACCGGAAAAAAGGATTCATCCCCAGCCTTTGAGAATGAATCCCCTGATCTTCTTTCTATCGAACTTCATCCGTTTCCCGGTACACCGGATACGGGTGTCCGTCTGTCATTTCCATTCCGGGTACGCTGTCAAACGCCGCAGATTCCTTTAGCTCCCGGTCGTAACGCTGCATGCCGCCCTGCCGCGACATCTGCTGCCGGCAGTTGCAGTCCTGCTGTTCCGACATAGGTCCGGCAGTTTCGCCGCTTCGCCGCTGCATCCCTGCTGCGTTCTCCCGCTGGCAGTTGCAGCCTGACTGTCCAGTCCAGCCATCATTTTCGCAGCTGCAACCGTACTGCACCCTGTCGCCGTTTCTGCAGCCACAGTCCGTATCCCGTATACGCATATCCTGCTGTCGGTTATCTCCTGCGTCTCTTCTTTCGTTCCAGTTTGCGCAGTCTGTCCGATTCTGACAGCTGCAGCACATCAGCAATACCAGCAAATAAAAACCGTTCATCGTTTTCCCCTGTTTCAAACAGATCTGATATCACTGTATGCAAACCTTTCTGGCTCTGTGTCTGTCCGCCCGGCTGTACATCAGAAACTATGTCTGTCTGCCCGACGGCCTTTTTTCAAAATTCTGCGAACATAAGCGAACGTCTTTTCCTCGCCCTCTTCTGCCAGCATCGTCAGAAGGTGCTCCAGCTGCCGTCTTGTCTGTATGTGCATAAACGGCGGCTCTTTTGCATTTTTGTAATACGCGAGAGGATCGCTGTCTTTATAGGCGCTTCCCCGGTAGGTTTTGGACGCTGCAATCCGGTCCATCAGCATTTCTGCCACATATTTGCGCGGCATCGGCACCGGAGCCATTCCGCCCTCAATGCTCTGCGTACTGTAATCCACCCAGTATTCGTAATGATGCCTGTTGCGTCCTTTATGATGCAGCCATGCAGAAGAATACCCTATATCCTCCCGCTCCGCGTTGTTCGGGCTTCGATTTCCCTGATAATATTTTGCTCCGACCCTAAATTCCGTCCAGGAATATTTGGAAAGATCATGACAGATGCCCTGCCGGTACAAGCCGACCGCAAAGCATCCTTTCATCACCAAATACTTATGATAGGTAATCGTCTTAAAATGCTGTAACGCTTTCACTTTTCTTTTCTTTTCTTTCCTTTCCTGACCGGATTTCCTGTGCTTTCCAGAACCTGGATGCAGCGTCCCGGAACGGTGATGGATTTTATCAGCGGATCAGCCTGTGTTTCCACCACATCTCCCTGCGTATCCAACACCTTTTCCCAGCGCATGCCTGCCGGAAGATCAGGAAGCGCCAGCCGCTGGGGCTCCCAGTGCATGTTCATAGCGATATAGAAAAAGTCATCCTCCTGTGCACGGTCTTTTGGGGCATAACGACCGCAGTACATCAAACCTGCCTCCCGGTTTAACCGGTCGGCCATCAAGCGCCATGCATCCTTTCCATGATAAGATAAATCCGGATAGCCGCACGCCGCATAGTCCATCAGCGTCAGCTCTCTGCTCTGGTGGAGTACCGGATGCGCTTTCCTCAGCGCAATCAGTTCCTTTGTATAGTCCAGAAAATCCTTATTTTTCTCCGTAAGCTTCCAGTTCAGCCAGCTGATCTCGTTGTCCTGACAGTACGGATTGTTGTTGCCCTCCCGGCTCTGTCCAAACTCGTCCCCGGCTGTCAGCATCGGGGTCCCCTGCGAAAACAGCAAAAGTGCCAGTGCGTTTTTCATCTGCCTTTTGCGCAGCTGCAAAATTGTCCGCTTGCGGGTAGGTCCTTCCACTCCGCAGTTCCAGCTCGCATTGTAGGGATTTCCGTCCTGATTGTCCTCCCCGTTTGCCTCGTTATGCTTGCGGTCGTAGGAAACCAGATCCGCCAGGGAAAAGCCTTCATAGCTGGTGATATAATTGATCACGCCGTTCTGCACCGGATTGCAGCGCATTCTCCGCAGCGCCTGATGCAGCGTATCCTCGTCTCCCTTTAAAAAGCGGCGCATGTCATACTGAAATTCATCCCGGCATTCCGCCAGATTGCGCACGTCCGGAACCTGCCCCACCGGATAAATCTCTTCATACGGAAATCCGTAATAAATCAGCTTCGTATCCGTAAGCATCGGGTCAGCTGCCAGAATTCCCACCGGAATCTGTTCTCCCATCAGATGCACGCCGTCGATATGGTACTCGCACACCCAATATCGGATCACTTCCAGAATCATCTCCCGATTGATTTCTTTCGGAAAATAGAACTGCAGAATTACCTCCATTCCCTCTGCGTGAAACGCACGCACCATTTCCTTGAATTCCAACACAGGATCCTTAACGCTGTATGACGCTTTCGGTGCGAAATAATAGCCTTTTTTAAAGCCCCAGTAATTGATCCGCGGAGGGGTTTCCTCCACAGGATTTCCTTCCTGATCTTTTGCCGGATAAGCATTCTGCCGCAGCGGCTTTACCGCTTCCAGTTCTGTGAATTCATACACCGGCATCAGCTCCACTGCCGTTACCTGCAGCGATTTTAAATAGGAAATTTTCTCTGCCAGACCAGCGAACGTCCCTTTCGCCGTCACGCCGGAAGACGTGTGCTTCGTGAACCCTCTGACATGCAGCTGATAAAAAATGCTGTTCTCATAAGGGATCTGCGGGCGTCTGTCATTCTTCCAGTCAAACGCATCCTCTGTGCTGTCGCTGCGAAGAGACGGGGAAATTTTTTTGCCCCATTTCTCATTGCCGCAGATTCTGCGCGCCTTCGGGTCTGTAATCACCTCTTCGCCACAGTAAAAATTATATTCATACTCCTGCGCATCCAGCCCGATCAGCTTCATGCAGCAGATTTTTCCGATTCGGTCTTCTTCCCGAAATGCCAGCCGTCTGGGCGCACCGCCTCTTCTGGGATACAGAAGGACCCCGCACTCTTTGCTGCGTTCCAGCACTGCTGCGAGATTGATGCTGCCATCCGCATTTTCCGTCCACCCCAGCGGATACGGTTTTCCTTTTTCCATTCTGATCTCTTTTGTTTCTTTCACGTTCCTGTTCCCGCCTTCTGACCTTTTTTCAATCCTGTTTCAGTATAGCACAAATAATTCTTGCATGCCACCGCAAGTTACGGTATGATAAGCGTGACAGGCAGGTTCTTTACAGTTCACTCGCGCCATTCGCAAAAACGCGTCTGCGACGCTCTCCGCTGCTTCGCAGCTCATTTTTGCTCATAAAGTGGCGCTCCCTCCGTACCTTTTTGTAAGCAGATTTTCATGCGAGCATGAAATCTGCTTACAAAAAGGTACGAGTGAACTGTAACGCAGGTTCTGATTATCGCGCGCTCTGACGCGCCTTTTAAGAAAGGATATCATCCATGGGTAAGGAACAGTTTGAAGAAATGGACGAAGAAATGACCGTAGAACTGGAGCTGGATGACGGCACGAATGTAACCTGTGCCATCATTACCATTCTCGAAGTAGAGGGCAAGGATTACATCGTTTTGATGCCGCTTGACGAAAACGGACAGAACGATGACGGAGAGGTTTGGTTCTATCGTTACTCCGAGAACCCCAATGACCCCAACGAAGAGCCTCAGCTGGACTACATCGATGACGATGCAGAGTATGAAAAGGTAGAAGAAGCGTTCGACGAATACCTTGATAGCTGTGAATTCGATGAGCTGGTTACTCTCGACGGAGAAGCAAACGAATAAAAACGAAACCAAAAGAACTGCCGTACCGGAGCTTTTCCATACAGGAAATGTTCCGGACGGCAGTTCTTTTTCATTCCTGACATAGCAGTTCTCTGCTGTTTCGTTTCTACTGTTTCGGCTCCTTCCACCCACACTCAGCAAGAAACCGGGACGCAAACCCCTGCGTTTCCTTTGTTCCTTTCGTATACGACAGATACAGCTCTTTTTTCGCCCGTGTCATTCCAACGTAGAACATCCTGCGCTCTTCCTCCAGTGCCGCCTGATTCTTGCTCTTTTTGTGTGGGACGACGCCCTCCATACAGCACGGAAGAAAAACGGCGTCGTATTCCAGTCCCTTCGAACCGTGCATAGTGACAAGCTCGGCAATTGGGAGTGTTGTGAATGCTGCACCCGTTGTGCCGCTGGCAGCCGTGTGCGCTGCCGTGTCTGCTGCGTCCGCCATGTTCTGATCCATCTGGTCTTCATATGCCGTCATTGCTTCCTCAAGCTCCGTCAGGCTTTGAAATTCCCGCGCCTGTTCCTGAAAAAAGTCGGCGGCTTCCAGATCCCGTTCCAGCTTTCCGGCTGCGTGTGCCCGGGCTCCTGCAGGTGCCCTCTCTTGTCCCTGCCGTGATTCTCCCGCCGACGGCGTCTGCCCGGCATTCTCTTTTAACCACGCATCGTATCCCATTCCGCGGCGGATATAATGAACTGCCGCATATAAATCCATTTTCGCCAGCCGTGAGATATCCGCTTCCAGACGGTGCAAAATCTCCTGCATATACGGCTTCTGTGCATACGCCCGGCGCAATGCTGAAAATGAAATTTCTGCATCCGGCAGCATCTGGCGAGACAGATAGCGGCATGGGCGGTTCATAATTCTCAGGAAATCCTTCCGTTTCCGCCCCTCCATCGCAAACCGCAAATAAGCGAGTAAGTCCTGACAGACCGGGGTTTCATAGGGATTTTTCGGCTTTTCTTTCCAGAGGAAGGGAATCTTCCTGCACTTTAGCGCTGTTGCCAGCCACACTGCATCCGCATTCGTCCGAAAAATCGCCGCACAGCTTTTTCCCTGCCGGAACGTCTTCCCGATTTCATCTGCGACTATCTCTGCCTCCTGCCTCCGATCTTGAAAACCGCAGACCAAGACGCTGCGATCCGTGCTTAAGGGCAACCAGCTCGTGCCGAAAGCAGCGGCGGAAATGCCTGATGCGGTGCCGGTTGGAATGGGCAGAGTGCTTTTTTCTCCCTGCATCCGGCGCGCCCCCTGCGTCGCTTCTGGCACAAAGCACACGTCCTGCCCCGCATCCGACGTGTTCTGTCCAGCCACGATCTGCTTTGGAAATCTCTCCCGGTTTTGCCCGATCAGCTTTCCTGCCGTCTCCACAATTCCGGCGCGGCTGCGATAATTGACCGACAGGAAAATCTGCTTTGCTTCCGGAAAATCCTTTAAAAACTGACGCATAATCGCCGGGTCAGAGCCCCGAAAGCCGTAGATCGCCTGATCATCATCTCCAACAACAAACAGATTTCTCTTTCCACCGCAAAGCAACTTTACTGCTTCATACTGTGCTGCGTTGATATCCTGAAACTCATCCACCAAAAGATAGGAATATTCCCGCTGCCAGCGCGCAAGTTCTGCCGGATTTGTCCGGAACAAATGACAGACCGCCGCCGCAAAATCGTCCAAATCAAGCTTCTTTTCCTGTGCAAGCTGCTTTTGAAACGATACGAAAATCCGCATAAATTCCTGTCTGCTGACGTATTCACTTGTAAAATCAGCTGGAAGCTTCCCGATATTTTTGATAAATCCGATTTCTGAAAGAAGTCCCTGCTCCCATTCCTGATCCATTTTCCCATCGTTTTGGGCATAAAATTTTTTCGGAAGCGTAAGCAGAGCCGCACGCAGATATTCTCTTTTCTCTTTTTCTTTCAAAATGCTCGACCCATTATAATGACAGGATGTTTTTAAAATGTGAAAAAAGACGGCATGAAATGTGCCGAAGGTGACCGGAAAGAACTGATTGTCCATCCGGGTAAAGAAACGGTCCCGCATCTGCCGGGCTGCCGCTTTTGTGAATGTAATGACTAAAATGTGGGACGGATCTGCATGATGGACTTCAATCAGATACCGTACCCGTTCGACCGTTGTAAAGGTCTTACCGGAACCCGGACCGGCAAGGATCAGTGCCGGTCCGGTATTGTGGGCAATCGCCCGTTGCTGCTGTTTGTTTGCCTGCAAAAAATACTCCTGTTTATGCCTGCTCCAAAAGTTCAATTCCCTTGCGGATTCTGGACAAAGATTCCTCTTTGCCAAGGATTTCCATGATTTCCGTTGCACCTGCAGGAGTCATCTGCTTACCGGAAACCGCAGTACGAACCGGCCACAGCACATAGCCGTTCTTGCAGCCCTTTTTCTCCACATAGGAAAGCAGAAGCGCATACAGTGCGTCGTTGGTATAGTCCTCCTGCTCTTCCAACAGCGGAAGCAGTTCTTTTAAAACCTCCAGGGCGCTTTCTTTGGTTGTCTTCATCTTCTTATGTACATACATTGCAGGATCATATTCCGGAAGGGTCTCGAAGAAATCTACCATCTCTTCGATTTCAGGAAATACTTCAATTCTTGTCTGAACCATGTCTGCGATCTTATCCAGATCCTGTCCTTTTGTCAGAGCCTTTTCCAGATAGGGCTTTGCATGCTCCATAAAGGTCTCATGATCCATCTTCTTGATATATTCGCCGTTCATCCATTTCAGCTTGGTATAATCAAATACTGCAGGGGATTTCGACATCCGGTGATAATCAAATTCCTTCACCAGCTCTTCCAGAGAAAAGATCTCATTCTCGCCCTCCGGGCTCCAGCCAAGCAGCGCCACAAAATTGACAACGGCCTCCGTCACAAAGCCCTGATCGATCAGATCCTCGTAGGAGGAATGACCGCAGCGTTTGGAAAGCTTGTGATGCTCCTCGTCTGTGATCAGCGGACAATGAATGTATACCGGCACCTTCCATCCAAAGGCATCATAAAGTCTGTTATACTTCGGAGAAGAAGAAAGGTATTCATTTCCGCGTACAACATGGGTAATGCCCATCAAATGGTCATCTACAACGTTTGCAAAGTTATAGGTCGGATAGCCGTCGGATTTGATCAGGATCATATCGTCCAGCTCGGAATTATCTACCGTGATATCTCCGTAGATCTCATCATGGAAGGTTGTGGTTCCCTCCGTCGGATTGTTCTGACGGATTACATAAGGGACCCCTGCTGCCAGCTTTGCTTCTACCTCTTCTTTGGATAAATGCAGGCAATGCTTGTCGTATACATTGATTTCCTTGCCTGCGACAACCCGGTTTAAGGTTGCCAGACGCTCTTTATCACAGAAGCAGTAATAAGCTTCGCCTTTTGCGATCAGCTGCTTGGCATATTCCAGATAAATTCCGCTTGCCTGACGCTCGCTCTGAACGTAAGGGCCTACGCCGCCGTCTTTATCCGGACCTTCATCATGCACCAGACCGGTCTTTTCCATCGTACGATAAATGATATCTACTGCGCCTTCTACATAACGCTCCTGATCGGTATCCTCAATTCTAAGGATAAAGTCTCCACCTTCGTGTTTTGCCACCAGGTATGCGTACAGTGCCGTACGCAGATTTCCTACATGCATCCGTCCGGTCGGGCTGGGTGCAAAACGGGTTCTGATCTTTGTCACTTTTTCATCCTCCATGAACGAAACCGTCTCTTTTCCCCGAGACGGTTTCTCTTTTTTATTTGTTGATCTATGGCTTTCGGAAAAGCTCTGCTGCCTCCGCAAAATTTACTTTGCCTCGTCCATCGCGTTCTGTGGCGGAAGCTTTCTTTCTGCCTCATTCTGGAAGCTGCTCAGTGCTTTTTGTGCCTGCGAAATTGCAACATTGGTACCAGCACCTGCAATACAGCCGCCGGGACACGCCATTCCTTCAATCAGGCAGCCATTTTTCTTGCCCAGCTTTGCAAGCATCAGGATCTTTTTACAGTCTGCGAGACTTTCGACATGCTCAATATGAACGGTTGTATCCGGATAATACTCCTGTACACACTTCTCGATGGCACTTGCCACACCACCTGACGCAGCATACCCACGACCTGCTGAGGTCGCATCCATAATCGGTGTTTCTGCCTCTACCTTTGTAATATCAATTCCCTTTGCTTCAAACATACCGGTAAGCTCTTCAAAGGTAATGACAAAATCCACATCGGAACGAACGGATCTTCTGGAAGCCTCCAGCTTTTTCGCCACACAGGGACCGATAAACACAACAGATGCATCGGGATGCTCTTTTTTGATGACACGTGCAGTCGCTACCATAGGTGTCAGGGCGTTGGAGATTTTATCGATGGTCTCCGGGAAGAATTTCTTTGCCAGCATTGACCAGGAGGGACAGCAGGACGTCAGCAGAAACGGCAGTTCTCCGGTTGCCACTTCTTTCACATAATGCTCCGCTTCTATTGCCGCTCCGATATCGGCTCCGATGGCGGTTTCATAAACATCTGCAAAGCCAAGCTGCTTTAATGCGGTCTTGATCTTCCCAGGCGTCGCTGCAGGACCAAACTGACCGACAAACGCAGGCGCTACCTGCGCAATGATCTCTCTGCCGGACTCAAGGGCATGGATCAGCTGAAAAATCTGGGATTTATCTGCAATTGCACCAAAGGGGCAGCTTACCATACACTGGCCACAGGTGACACACTTCTCGCTGTCGATAACCGCTCTGCCGGACCCATCGCTGCCGATCGCACCCACACCGCAGGCTGCGCTGCAGGGTCTCTGCTGATGGGAAACTGCATCGTAGGGACACACTGATTTACATTTACCACAGCGAATACATTTGCTCTGATCAATGACCGACTTGCCATTTACGGTACTGATCGCCCCTCTCGGGCATACAACCTGACACGGATGTGCTACACACCCCATACAACGGTCTGTTACACAATATTCATTTTCAGGGCAGGCATTACATGCCGAGGGAATCACCTGGATCATCGGAGGCTCGTAATATTTTTCGTCAATATTGCTCTCCTCCAGCCCCTGTGTCACATGCACCGGTGCGTCTTCCGGGCGAAGCGACAGCCCCATCGCAAGCCGGATCTGCTCTCTTACTATTTCACGCTCCCGGTAAATGCTTTCCCGATAAATCGGAGTTTCAGGATTCACAATTTTATAGGGTAACGCTTCTACATCATCATTCAGATTGTCAGAATGATATGCAAGCTGCGCGATCTCTTTAAAAATCTCTCTCCGCATTTTTCTGACAGGTGTATCAATTCCTCTCATGACTACCTCCATTGGCACCTTTCCTTTTTACCGTATTTTATTTTTGCACAAACCCTCGGTAAAATCAAGCCCCTTTCGCTTCCCGCACCGCTTCTGTTACCTCCAGCGTAATCTGTTCTCCGCCCGCTTCCATCCATTCTTCCACAAATCTGTCAAATTCATCCAGCTCCTTCACTCCTGTGATGATTTCCAGATATAGCTTCTTTTCCATTTCCTGAAGCTTCGACCATTTCGTCTTCATGGTTTCCGTCTCCCCGGAAAAGACAGTACTGCACACCTCCAGGTCCTTATTATCCAGCAGAGCACAGGCACGGATCCTGGATTCATAAGCCGCCCAGGTTTCCGCGTCTGCAGACTGGGAATTTTCCAGATAATCTTTGCATTTTTCATAATAGGCATATTCGAGAACCTGCAGCTCATCCGGATCCTTTTTCCCGGTCAGTGCACCGTTAACATCCTCATAGCAGCGATGCAGCGCATCGCTGTAATCAATATTGATGGAGATCGGCCGCGCCGTGGAATCCACATTGGTCTGAAAATAATAAGCAAGTTCTTCGTTGTATCGTCCTTCTGTACGCATTTTATCGAACATCACGCTTGCCATTTTAAATACGATCTCCGGATGCTCAAAGTCTTTTCGCACCACAACGTATTTGTAGCTCGGATTCTGATCATAATACTGCAGCTTTCCATCCTCTGTCGTCCGGATCAGATAGGGCTCCCATACCGCATCCGGGTTTTTCTCCATCGCTTCCATCAGCGGATTGTTCGGCGCCCACCAGGGACCGAAAAACGAACCGCACTTTCCGTCTACGATCAGTTCCGCAATATTGGCCATCGTACGGAGCATAAAGCTATCATCCAGCAGCTTCTCTTCATACAATTTTCTCACTTCGGCAAGTGCCTCTTTTACCTGCGGCTGCACCGAGCCGTAAACCACTGTGCCGTCCTCCTGCAAAATCCACTGCTTTGGAAATGCACTATAGGATGCAAAAAGTGTATTCAGCTGAAATTCATAACGATATCCTGTTTCTCCGGTCAGATCGGAATGGCACACCAGTCCAATGGTGTTTCCTTCTCCGTTATTTCCGGGATCCTGTTCCACAAATGCCCGTACGATCTCCACAGCCTCCTCCATCGTATCCGGTGCTTCAAGTCCCAGCTCGTCCATCCAGTCCCTGCGCAGCCACAGCAGATTCGGGCCGTCTACAAAGCTCGGCTCCAGAAGCGCCATCAGCCTTCCGTCGATCATCGCAGAATCCAGCGCAGACACCTCGTAGCTGTCATACATTGCCTTTATCCCGTCGCTGGCGCAGTTTTCCAATGCCTCGCTCAGATCAGCAATCATTCCCCCCTCGGCAAGCCGGATCAGAGTCTCCCGATCTTCTATGACCATGACATCCGGAAGCTCTCCCGATGCGATCGCCATATCAACGTTTACCGTATACTGATCCTCCATTGCCTCGAATACATCCTTGTTCTGGATATTTAAGCACTCCCGGAGATATCTCGTATAAACGTTATCTTCATAGGTGTCCCGTTCCGGCATATTGGAACGATTGCCGCCGGTCATCTTTCCGAGGGTATAGGTGATCAGCTCCGGATATTTTCCGTAAGGCGTGTTTTTTGCCTCCTCCCATGCCTGCAACTCTTTCTCCGAGGATTCTCCTGGCCGTGTCATCTCAGTGCCTACGATCTGTCTGCTGCCGCATCCAAAAAGTGCTGTACAGGCTGTCCCTGCCGCCAAAATAGCAGCCAGCCAGCGTTTTCGTCTCATTCTTTAATCCACCCCGCTTTGTTTCAGGATCACAATTCCATAGGCGGGCAATTCCAGCTTGTTATTCTCCAGCTTTTCCTGCTGATCTCCAACGTTTAAACTGCCCTTCAGAGTATAATTATAACCTTCCGGAAGGGCTTGCTGCAAGTCTATTTCCACAGATTCCGTTGCATTATTACATAAAATTACACTTACCTTTCCTTCCCATTCTGTCAAAAGCACACCGATATCTTCCGGAAGCTCTCCGTCCGGAACACTTATACTTCCCCTCGCGATTTCCGGATTGCTTCTGCGCAACTCGATGGCGTTCTTATAATACTGTAAAATGGACCCCGGATCCTTTTCCTGCTCCTCCGCAGACGGAAACTTCTGCTCCACTGCATCTGCTGCCTGAGGCGCATCCGGTGTCTTAGACAAATCCTGTGCAGACCAGTACATTGGAAGGCGCTTGTTTTCATCCTTTGTTCCGGAGCTCTTCATCCCCAGCTCTTCTCCGTAATAAACAAAGGGACTGCCCGGCATCATCATCATCAACCCTGCCGCAAATTTCATCTGCTCTTCGTTGTTGACGCACTGGGCGCTGATCCTGGTGGTATCGTGATTGCTGATAAACGGTGCATCAATATAATCCGGATTTGCCAGTCTATCTGCAGTCTGCTGCTTTACCATCCAGGAGAAAAACTGCTGGGGAGTCACTCTTGCCTTGGCAGTCTTTATGATCGCGCCATCCTGCTGTGACGCCGGGAAATTAAATAAGCTGTCGATCCCGCTTTTGTAATATTCCTGCAGCACTCCCTGTCCTTCCCAGACCTCTGCTACCAGATATGCCTCCGGCTTTACACTTTTCACGTAGGTTTCAAACCAGTTTAAAACCTCTATATTCTTTTCTGCGTATCCTGTAAAATATTCCTTCGCCGCATCCAGTCTGAAGCCGTCTGCACCCTTATCCAACCAGAAGGAGGCAACCTGCTCCAGCTCTTCTCTGACCGCTTCACTATTCAGATTCAGATCCGGCATACCATCCCAGAAAACCCCCTCATAGTACCAGTCCGAGCTGCCTATCTGATACCAGTTTGGAGTTTGTGCCTGATCCTTTGCAAAATTATAATAGTTCACATACTTGCACTCGTTTTCGTCCGGTTCCTTTTCTCCAAGCTGCTCCAAATAATCACAGGCCTCCAAAAACCACGGATGGCTGCTGGAGGTATGATTGAACACCAGATCCATAATCAACCGGATATTGCGTTTATGACATTCCTTAAGCAGTGTCTCAAAATCCTCCATCGTTCCAAAGGACGGATCGATCCCGTAATAATCTGTGGCATCATATTTGTGATAGGTCGGTGACGGCATGATCGGTGTAAGCCAGATCCCGGTAAAACCCATATCTTCGATGTAATCCAGCTTTTCTGTGATTCCGCTTAGATCGCCGCATTTGTCTCCGTCACTGTCGCAAAACGAACCGACAAAAATTTCATAATAGCAGCGGTATGCATCGTCCGGCTCCCTGACAGTCTCCGTCGTTTTCCCGCATCCTGAGAGCAGCTGACAAAGAAGCACTACGCATAGTATTAAACTCAGTCTCTTTTTCATCCCTATATCCGCCTTTCTGCAGATCTTTGTTTTCAGTAGCAAAACAGGCGAAAACGATATTCGTTTTCGCCTGCTGTAAAACTATTTTCGGCTGTCTGCTGTCAGTCCTTACAAACTGCCATCAGCCCTTAACTGCTCCGGACATACCTTCTGCATAGTATTTCTGCAAATTCAGGAACAGAATAGCGATCGGAATGGAAACGCAAACTGCGCCAGCTGCGAAGCAGGCATACCAATTTACGATATTTTCCTTGGTCAGCATCGTGTACAGACCGATCGCAACCGTATAATATCTCGGATCCGCACCTGCAATTACCTTTGCGAAGATGAAATCCAGCCAGGGAGCCATGAAGGAAGTCATGATCGTGCTTACAATGATCGGTTTCGACAACGGCATAATGATCTTGGAAAAAACATCCCATTTCGTTGCGCCGTCCACGATTGCAGCTTCATCCAGTGCCTTCGGAATCGTATCAAAGAAGCCCTTGGATACGTAAAAGCCCAACCCCGCACCGCCGGAATATACCATAATCAACGCCAGGAAGATCATGGGACCCTTGGTCAGTCCAAAGCCCTTTAAGATATAATAAACGGCGATCATGGACATAAAGCCGGGGAACATACCAAGAATCATGGCAACATTCATATAAGGCTTACGGATCTTAAACCGGAGTCTGGACAGACAATAGGAAATCGCCAAAACAAAGAATGTCGTCAGGATACAGGAACAAATTGCTACAAACAGCGTATTCAAAAACCACTTCGGGAAATTGAACAGTGCAGTATCTGTAAACAGCTTCACATAGTTTGCCATCGTAAACTTTTTAGGCCAGAACGATGTGATATACTGTCCTTTCTGTTCTCTGAAGGATAACAGGACTACCCAGAAAATCGGGAATACCCAGATCACGGAAAGGATCGTCAGAAACAAATGCACAAGCACATTGGTGACTTTCTTTTTAATGCCTGCTGAATTCTGTCTGGTGTTTTTCATGAGAATCCCTCCTCGTTTTTATAGGATCCGGTCCGTCTGTACGTTATCAGAGACAACGTCGCCATCAGGACAAAGGTCAGGATACCGATTACGGCACCCAGGTTATAGTCCTTATTATCAATTGTCAGCTTGTACAGCCAGGTAACGAGCAGATCCGTCTTACCCGCAGTACCGCGGTAATAGGTATCGCAGGCCGGCGCGCCGTTTGTCAACAGGTAAATAACGTTGAAGTTATTGATATTCCCTGTAAAGGTTGTAATCAGATTCGGCGTCATGACAAACATCATGTACGGCATGGTGATCTTAAAGAAGGTAACAAACGCATTTGCGCCGTCCACCCTTGCCGCTTCGTACAGCTCTGCAGGAATATTCTTCAAAATACCGGTTACTGCAAGCAGCGTATAAGGAATGCCGACCCAGAGGTTGATGACAATAACTGTCACTCTCGCCCAGGTCACATTGGTCAAGAACGGCAGCGGTCCTACACCGAACAGTTCCTTTAACAGCAGATTGATTACACCGTGCTCCTGGATCATGGTATTGACTACCAGCAGGGATACAAACTGAGGCACAGCGATGGTCAGTACGAAGATAAAACGCCAGAAGGCTTTGAACTTCGTCCCATCCCGGTTGATGATGATCGCCAGGATAATACCAAAGATATAGTTTAAGAAGGTTGCAAAAATAGCCCAGATGATCGTCCAGCCAAGCACCCTCCAGAAGGTCTCTCCAAGTGCTCCGCCTGCATTTAATACTCTGGCAAAGTTCTGGAAGCCTACCCAGTCAAACAACTTACCTGGCGGCAAATGATCACGGTCATAATTGGTAAATGCCATCAGGATCATGAATACCAGAGGCATTACCGTAAACAATATAATTCCCAGGAACGGGAAAAGCAGGAAGAGCTGATACATCCTGTTATCTTTCAAGTCTTTTAAAATCTGGCCGAAGGTAATCGGCTTCTTTCCTGCTTCCTGTGCTTTCTGCGCAATATAGGAGGAGCGAATTGCAGCTCGCCACAGCAGGATAAATCCAATTGTCACAAAGAACGTAACAACACCATAGAGCAGGCAGAGCTGGGAGTTATCTCCTGTCGCATACTCATAAACCTGTGTCGCTTCATTGAAAACCTTTTTCTGCGTTTCGGTACCCAGCGTAACGAAATTCTGCAGAGCCTTTGCCCCGTAGAAAACCATATAGAGAATATATGCAAGTTCTCCTGCCAGGAACAAAAGTCCCTGTATGATCTGTTTTCTCGCAAGATTGCCCGCGCCCATGATCAGACAGGTCAGTTTTGTAAAAATATCACCTTTTCGAATCGCTTCGGATACCGGTATCACATCCGGAAATTCAGAAGCTTTTTTCTTTTTTCCAAAAGCTGCCATCGTATTCTTCCTTTCCCTCATACAGTTTCAGGCAGACACTGTGTCATCCCCAAATGTCCGTTTCTGAAAGAAAGGCTTCACCGGAAGATCGGGTGAAGCCTTAAAATCAAGCCGGAATCTTACTCCAGAGAGCCGCCTGCATTTACGTTTGCAATGAAGTTGGTCAGCTTATCCTGTGCATTGTCGTGGTTAACCTCACCAGCTACGATTGCTTTGCCGAATGCTTCTGCGTTGCTCCACCAGCCGTTCATCTCAGAAACCAGAGGCTGAGCAACAGAAGTGTTGTTTACAGTGTCGGTAATAGCGTTTAACATTACATCGTCGATACCGGTGGAATCCAGCGGAACTACACCACGAACTTCATAACGGATCTTCTGGCAGTCAGCGTTGCCAAGATATACAGCCAGTGCAACTGCAACGTCCATGTTCTCGCAGGTAGGATTTACACCAATTGCCTTGGAACCTGCATAGGACTTCATTGTGCCTTCATAATCGCCAGCCTTGAAGGAAGGAAGCTGTGCACATGCGAAGTTGTCGCCCAGAGCAGTTTCAATTGCTTCACGATCCCAGGAGCCGCTAAAGAATGCACCCAGCTTACCTTCGGTGAACAGGTTGATTGCCTTACCTGCTTCTTCGTTTGCCTGGTTTGTGAATTTCGGATTTGCAGCAAGGTCAATGAGGTAATTGGTTACTGCAAGACCCTTTTCATCATCGAAATCACAGGGAACAGAGCCGTCTGTACCGTCAGGACCAAACATTGTGCCGCCAACGCCATAGAAGAAGGAAGGAATATACCAAGAGTTGCTCAGCTGGAAGCATACATTGGTCACATCATCTCCCAGATCCTTTGCCAACATAACATCCAGATCCTTAACTTCGTCTTCTGTAAATTTGCTGCTGTCATAGTACATAAACCAGCCGTTGTATGCATAAGGAACACCGTATACACCGCCCTCATAAGTAACAGTGTTTATCATAGATTCGGAGTTGGTCGCCTTAACCTCTTCCAGGTTTTTGCCGCCCAGCTCTGCGATGGCACCAGCCTCTACCAGAATCGGCAGCTGGTCGTTTGCAAACATGTAAACATCTGCTGCTGCATCAACGTCCTTGGTTACTTCGTCTTTTGCAACGTCTTCACCGCATACGCCATATTCATATGTAATGTTCCATTCCGGATGTGCTTCATTAAAAGCATCACACATTGCAGCCAGCATACCCTTGTCATAAGTATCTGTCGGGTTCTGGTCTTCCTGAGGTGCCCAAACCTTCAGGGTAACATCCTTTGTCTCAACAGGAGCTTCTTCTGCTGCATCTGCAGTATCTGCAGTATCTGCTGCTGCGCTCTCTGCGGGAGCTGCTGTCTGGCTGTCTGTTGTAGCTGCTTTAGATCCGCAACCTGCAAGAGCTGTTGCAGACATTGCTACGCAAAGCGCCAGTGCTGTCACTTTTTTGAATTTCATAGCTTTTTCCTCCTATACACCACACCTTTTCGGTGTTTCGTGTTCATTTGATAACATCATTATAAAGTACAAAAGAGCAACCGTCTATATCAAAGTTTTAAGAATAATATCATTTTTTTAAGAAATTTGTGATTTTTGTATATTCGTAAGCCGTCTTGCAGGGAAGTGAATTGTCATTTTTGTACCTTTGCCGACAACACTTTCTACCTTCATCGCATATTTTTCCCCATAACAGAGGCGGATTCGTTCATCAACATTACGAACTCCATAGCCCTTGGATTCCATTGTCAGGATTTTATCCGCAACCTCCTGCTCCATCCCGACACCGTTATCCTCTACCATAAACCATACACAATTGTCTTCTTTCCATCCCCGGACAGTAATTTTACCTCGTCCGTCTGTTTTTTCTTCGATTCCGTGATGGATCGCATTCTCAACAAGGGGCTGCAGGATCAGATTCAGAGACTCGCACTGCAGGATTTCCGTCTGTGCTTCGATTTCGTAATCAAAATCCCCGTCATGCAGCATGCTTTGAATTTCCAGATAGGCACGGGTATTACTCAGCTCAGTCTCTACCTGCAGCATATTCCGCCCGCGGTTTAGGGCAGTTCGGTAAAACGTGGACATGGCCAGCGTCATCCTGCTGATATCCTCTTCTCCCGCCGCCAGCGCCTTCCAGTTGATCAAAGACAGGGTATTATACAGAAAATGCGGATTGATCTGTGCCTGCAGTGCCTTCAGCTCCGCCTCCTTCTGGGTGATCTTGCTGAGATAAACTTCATTGATCAGCGTCCGTATTCGCTTCATCATGCTGCCAAAGCCACGGTAAAGCATCCCGATTTCATCCCGATCATCGCTCTCCATCTGCATATCCATGCTGCCATCCTGCACCTCCTGCATAAAGTGCGTCAGCCGTTCAATCCTGCTGCTCACCATGCCGGAGGTGATAAAATAAGCGAGCACTGCTGCGAAGATACAGATCAGGATCGTCACTCCCGCCATCACTCCGATCGGCCGCATCGCTTCTCCTGCAAGTCCAACCGGTTGATACAGCCACACCGTCCATCCTGTTGTATTTGACTGCTCACAGAGAATGATATAATCTGTACTGCCCCTATCCCGCTGCTCCAGAAATTCGGAATACGTCAGATCATAGTTCTGATTCTTTCCGGAAAAACTGCTTTCCTCAAAGACCAGCTTACCATCCTGATCTGTAATATAAAGCCCGCATTCTGAGATCAGCGTCTCTGCATACGGCGTAAAAAGCTTCTGATAATCCACATCCATATACAGGATGTTCACGCCCTCTCTGGCACCGGAAAAGGCAAGTTTCCGGGCGGAAAACAGTGTCTTTTCCTGATAATTTGCAAACCAGTTAAGACCCGGGTGCTCCAATGTCTTCTGATACCAATCCGTCTCCTCAATCTCTGACACCGGCGCAACCGTCGTGTCATGCTTGACCATTCCATTATCCGTATAGATCGTGATCTGCTGCATCCCGCCATGAAAATAGCTCGCTGTCCGCAGGATCGGATCCACCTTCTGTGTCAGCTGCTCATACTGCTCGTAGGGTGTCCCGTATTCCATGGAAAATACCTCTGCCAGCGTCCGGTCAAAGGCAATATAATCCGACAGGCTGTTATAGCCGTCCAGAGTTCGGTCCATCGACGACACCGACTGCTGCAGATAGGACTGCAGGTTCATTTTTCCCTTATCGTCAATAATACTTCGCATCTGCAGAAAGCTCAGCCAAAACAAAAGCATCACCGGCAAAAAGCAAAACAGGGAATAAAAGATCGCCAGCTTATACCGCAGCTTGATTCCGTTAAACCAATGCAACAGCTTCTTCATCTTGTTCTGCATTCTCTCCTTGATCGCGATATTTCTGCGGCGTCATCCCATAATACTCCCGAAAGCTCTGACAAAAATAGGAAACATTCGGATATCCTACCTTTTCGCTGATGCTCACGATTTTGTCCTTCGTGCCCTCCAGCATCTCGCGTGCTTTTTCCATTCGGCAGATCTTGATAAATTTGCTTAAATTCTGGCCGGTTTCCTTTTTAAAAATCGTACTCAGATAACTGGGAGCCAAAAAAACGCGCTCTGCCAACATTTCGATGCTTATCTCTTCCCCGTAATGCGTATTGATATAGTGCTTGACCTCTTCTACCTCCCGATGAATATTGCCACTGTCCGTCTGGGTCTCCTGCTCCAGAAGCTGAATGTTTTTTTCTATGATCCGCCGGATCTCATCGATATCCGCTGTCCGGTAAAGCATTTCCATTTCTTCATTTAAGTCCCTGTCGTTTTTACCCGGAATCGCTTCATATAAAACCTTCAACAGGCTGGAAAAGACGAATTTCACATAAATCTGGGAAAATCCGACGTTCTGCCGGTAATTGTGGAACAGCCTGTCCACATGCTCGGAAAGGCTTAACATATCCTTCGTTCGAACATCCTGCTGGATCTGCTTGATCAGTGTGTTGTCGTCCAGCTGCACGTCGTCCGCGCATTCCACATCGTATTCCGCCATGAAAATATGGCTGTCCAGACCGTAAAAACGGTTTTCCATCAAAAGCTCCGTCTCCCTGCAGCGCTCCGCCAGCTGACTTCTGTTCTTGAGGCCGGAGGAAACCGCAACGTAACATTTTGCGTCCTTGCCGCTCAGCTCCTCCAAAATTCCAAGCACCCGACTCGCCGTCTCCTTCCAGTCGTCGCTTTCCGATTTAAATAAAAGGATTCCCTGCTGAGGGCTCACATTCAGATAGTCTGCATTTAAGCCGGCAAGCTTAAGTCCCCCCAGAAGCTGACTGCTCTTATTTTCAAAGAAATCCCCGCAAACCTCCAGAAGCATCAGACGTCTGTAGCTGTCCAGAAAATCCATCGGATAAATTCCGGCCGCGCGTTTTTCAAGCTCTCCCGCGTCCGTCCCGTTAAAAATCGCATTCAGAATATATTCCTTAAACAGGCTGCCTTCTGTCTGCCTGCGGCTCTTTTCCTGTTTGCTCTCTTCCAATACACGTATAATCTTTTTTATCGCGTTCTGAAATTCTGTCGGATTTACCGGCTTCAAAATATATTCCTCTACTCCAAAGCGCATCGCCCTGCGCGCATATTCAAATTCTCCGTAGCCGGAAAAAACCATGGCTTTCATATCCGGATAAAGCCGCGCTGCCTGCTCCACCAGCTCCAGTCCATCCACAAACGGCATACGGATATCCGTCACCAGAATATCGGCGCGGTTACAGGAAAGCCATTCCAGCGCTTCTTTTCCGTTTACGGCCTCTGTGATTTCAAATTTCTGATCCATTTTACCAAGCAGAAGCCGAAGTCCCGTCCGCTCGATTTTTTCATCATCTACTATTAAAATACGATACACGATCCCACTCTCCCCTGCGCAGTTTATGCGCATTTCTGATATATATATCCTTATTGTAACACTATTTTGACAATTTTTACAACTACAAAAAGAAATCCTGTACGATTCGCCCAATTCGACGCACCTGTACAGGAATCTTTTTGCCTCATATTGCTTTGTATTCTGTGTTTAGCGTACCGCTTTCCGGTAGCCCGCTGCCTGTGCCTGCTCCTCGCTGTCGAAAATCACGAGGTTCGGGGAATCCTTCATCTCCTCATACGCCGCCTGTCCGGGACAATGGTAAATTTTCGAGCGCCTGTTCCCATAAATTTTCTGCGCCGAAGGATCTGCCGTCTCTTCCTGCGCAATCCTGCTGCTCGTACCGTCCGCGTAGCAGATGGAAATTCCGGGCTGTACATTGTATACAAACACGTTGAAGCATACGCTTTCCCCGTTATCCTCTACCGACCAGCCCTCCATTTTGACGCCGCGCGCAACCAGCTCATCCTGATAAAACACCGGCGTTACCCGGTACAGGACATGTCTCTTTGTTTCTTTTACATAATCCGCCACCATATTTTCAAACGGCAGCATCCCAGTGACATTCAAATAACGTGTCCCGGTAATCAGATTTTTCTCGTTTGCATTTTCCGCCGTCAGCTGGTAACCGATCAGATGACAACGATTATACAGATATTTTCCATCGATTCCGTCATATTCCGACTTCTGCCAGCCGGTCGGCTTCACCTGGCTGATGTTCTCCCGCTCTTTGGTCGGCATCAAATCCTGCCCGACGTTTGCATAAGCGGTCGTACATCTGCCAAGGCTGTCCAGCTCGCCGTAGGTTTCAAAGGATTTCGTCGAGCAGTCCTTTTTCGTAAAAAGCGGAACGTTGTTGTTTAATTCGATCCAGGCCTTTCCCTGATAGACGGGGATTTCAGTGCCCCAGAAGCCGTCCTCTGGCGTTTCTGCAGCGGATGTGCCGCCGCATTTCTTATCTGACGCTGCATCACCGTCATCTCCTGCCTCATCCCGCGCCCCATCGATTCCTTCCTCCATCCATGCCTTCGCCTGATCCAGCAGCACGTCCCCAGCCTCTTTCAGAACGCTGTAGCCGGTCATCAGCACGGATATCGCCAGCAACACTGTTATGAGCCATTTTCGAAAACCGCTAGAATGCCGTTTGCTCCATTTTTCTTTTTTCATAATCTCTCTTCCTGCTCTTGCCTGAAATTTTCTGTCCTGTCCGCAGGTTCCTCTGTTTCCTGTTAAAATTTCGCCCTGTCTTTTTTCCGATAACGTTCCAGATCGATCTCCTCATGTGAATAGCCTGCAAAGGTTTCGATCAGCTCCTTCTCCCAGCAATCCGCCGGAAATTTCAAAAATACGTCCGCCGGGTAAACGCGTTTCCATCGGAAAACGATCCATTCATCGATCATTTCGTTTTCCAAATTAACTGCTTCTTCGATCAGGCAAAAGGCCGCTTCGCCCGGCTGCTGCCAAGGCTCCTTCTGTGCAGCTTCCTCCCGTTCCAGCTCCTCCTGCGCAGACTCCACCTGTTCCGCATCTTTCCTTGCAGGCTCTGCCAGCTTTCCCACAAGATCCTCTGCCACGCAGACTGGCGCATCCTCCGGGAAAATACGCCTGCTGTAAGCGCTCATCCAAAGGGGCTTTCCTTCCGTCATCGAAAGGATTTTCTCTGTCACCACGCGGTCACGGCTCTGTCTTCTGCCATTAAACAGCAGACCGTCCTCCTGATCCAGACATACAATTCCTGTCATCCTTCTTCCTCCCTTTTGTCTCTCCACCTGCAATCCCTCTGTCTTACCCTGCCCTTTTCATTCTCAGGCAGAAAATCCCCTGCATTTTTCCAATCCATACTGATTTCTTATAAATACCCCTTCGGGCAGAAAGCGTTTTTGCCATTTTGAAAAAGAATGTGCCGTGGCACATTCTCGCGCCGAGGCGCGGTTGCTTCGGCAACCATCTACCCTTGCGCCGAGTGCGCATCCTCGCGGAGCGTTTTTGTGTCATAGGACGAAGTTTCCTATGACAGAACAAAAACACTGCCCAGGAAAACTCCTGCGCAGTGCTTTTGCCGGCAAGCAAAACGATAAGCCGGGTTATGTCGTGAATGGTCATCTATCTAGTCCTGCCGTCGCCGGCAGGCTCAAGCGACCTACCTGAAAGCAGATCGGGCAAATCTGTTGCTTTCTATTCGGTCTTGCTTCGGATGGGGTTTACATATGCCCCGTCCGTTACCGGACGGGCGGTAGTCTCTTACACTGCCCTTCCACCCTTACCAGGCAAAGCCTGGCGGTTCATTTCTGTTGCACTATCCTTGGAGTCACCTCCACCGGACGTTATCCGGCATCCTGCCCTGTGAAGCCCGGACTTTCCTCACCTGTCCCCTTTCGGGTGCCTTACGGCTGACAGCCGCGACCATTTATCTTACTTGCCATGTGCCATTTTAACAGCATTTTCCCTGCTTGGCAAGGAGAAATTCTGTCTGTAGCTTCAATGTCAGCCACAGCTTTCATGCGTTTCCGCACGCTTGTCCCATTTTCAGACGCGGAAGCAGCTGCCTCCGACAAACTCCCGCACAATCGAATTTTTCGGCAAATTCTCGCTGCTGACGCCCAGGAAATAGTCCAGGAACTTGAGCAGCCGCTTTGCCTCAAAATATTCCGGATCGCCCTTCTGAATACCGTAAAGCAGCGGTTCCGCATAGGTTTTTAAGACGCAGAGCTCGTAAATTAACGCAGAATTAAACGTCGCATCCGCACTTTCCTGGAAGGGAAAAATATTCTCTTCCTCACCGCGCCGCACAGACGGCCACTGGGCAATTGTCTGTCCTGCGCTCGTTCCTCTCGTCCGGGCATCCCGCACCAGCCGACGCAGCAGTCTTCCGTCTGCCGTGGAAATCCGATTATGTTCATCCACATTCAGGCTCGTCAGCGCGCTGATGTAAATTTTGTATTTACTCTCGTTTGGCAGCGCATAAGACATCTTATCGTTTAAGCCGTGAATGCCCTCGATCACCAAAATATCGTCTGCCCCGAGCTGTAAAAAGTTTCCTTTATATTCCCGTTTGCCGGTCTTGAAATTAAACGTCGGCAGCTCGATACGCTTTCCTTCAAGCAGCTCGCACATATCCCTGTTGAACCGCTCTGTATCGATCGCATCCAGGCTCTCGAAGTTGTAATTGCCGTCCGCGTCCCGCGGCGTTTTTTCTCTGTTGACAAAATAATTGTCCACCTCGATCGGATGCGGCGTCAGTCCAAACGTCTTTAGCTGAATGGAAAGTCGATGAGAAAATGTCGTTTTCCCGGAAGAAGAAGGTCCCGCAATCATGACGAATTTGACACCTTTGCGTCCTGCGATGTCCTCTGCAATCCGTCCAATTCGGCTCTCCTGCATCGCCTCCTGCACCAGAATCAGCTCTGCCAGATCGCCGCCGCAGATCTTGTCATTCAGATCTCCAACCGTCGTAATGCCGAGCTTCTCGCCCCAGCGCGTCGAATCCTCCAGCGCTTTAAAAAGCTTTTTCCGCTCTTCAAAAACAGGCAGCTGCTCCGGATCGCGCCGTTCCGGAAGCAGAAGCATCAATCCGTCCTGGTAAGGAAACAGGTCAAAACAGTCGATATAGCCCGTATCCGGCACCATGTAGCCATAATTATAATCATAATAACCGTCCAGCTCATACACATTGATACAAGAAGCTCTCCGGTAGCGGAACAGCTGCACCTTATCCGCCATTCCCTGTGATTCAAACAAGGCGATCGCATCGTCCGTCGTTTTCGTCATTTTTACAAACGGAATTTTTTGCGCCGCCAGCTCTCTCATCCGCTCCCGCACCTGATCGATGAACGTACTGTCCACCTTCTGTCCATCCCGTGGAGAGCAATACAGCCCTCTTCCAATGGAAAATTCTACTTTCAGCTTTCCCTTCTGTAGGCTGCCTGCCACATCGGATGCCGCTTTCATCAAAAGCATGACTGCGCTGCGCACCCAGGTATCATGACCGATCCGGTCAGCCGTCGTCAAAAAGGAAATCTCCTCTCCCTCTTTCGCTGTCTGGAACAACTCCCGGATTTTGCCGTCTGCAATTGCAAGTACAATCTGATGCTTTTCTGTTTTCTGTGCCTGTCCGGCAAGTTCCTGATATGTCACCGTTTTTTCCTGCATCTGTACGATCTCCTTTCCGCTTTCGCCAACGGAAACTGCTCCCGGAGCGTGCGCTCTATTGCTTTTCCATTTTCAAAACTTCCATTACTTTTTCAGAAAGCTGTATGCGCGCCTCCAGCTCCGTTCGGCGCTTTAAAATACGCTCTGCAGCGTCGTCGCCAGGCATCCGCTGATCGCTGCAGTCTGCCGCCCGATCACCATCCGGCTTCGGCATCGCCAAAAGCAGCGCTTCGTCTGTTTTGATTGTATGTTCCAGGAAGGAAAACAATACCTCACTGCGGCTGTCCATCAGCTGCCAGCCAATCCAGTCTCCGGCAAACCGGCACATTTCCTCAGTCAGTCCCGACTGCAGAAGCTTTTCCGCCAGTTGATGTTTTTTGCGCTGCGCATTTTCCACTTCGACATCCCAGTCTGCGCCCGCCCGGACTGCCAGCATCATTGGGTAATACTTGCCCTCTTCCAGCACCATGCT
>OJKW01000106.1_pt1 | contig 82190 bp, 62 predicted proteins | sample 1596591 | NCBI WGS metagenome assembly OJKW01 (sample SAMEA4350166, study PRJEB24818) | metagenome | biome: human; feature: gut; material: faeces | place: Denmark | collected 2013-09 | reverse complement strand
TTGACTTGATTCCCTAAGATACAAAAATTTAGGGAGACGGGCAAGTTCTGACTGAGCGAAGTTAGGACTTGCCTGATTTTTTTGCAGACACAAAAAAGGCTATCTCAAGTTTATTTGAGACAGCCTCTTTACCGTATAAAAGGTGGCTTTTCATAATGCAAAAGGCCACCTATTACAAACAGTTCAGTCCGGCATCCGAATATCACTGACAATCAGCCACTTATGAATCACCGTTTCCTTAGTGCCTTGCGGCGGTCGTTCATTATGGCCTCGCTGTTCTCCAAAGCCCACCCTATCAGTCCGTTGACATGCGGAATAAGCGAACGCGCCCTGTCGGTAAGCGAGTATTCAACGCGCGGCGGCACTTCTGGATACACCTTGCGGTTTACATAGCCGTCCTCTTCAAGCGTGCGCAGCGTCACGGTAAGCATCTTTTGGGATATGTCGGGAATGTCGCGCAGCAGCTGCTTGAAGCGCACCACCCCACCATCCGGCTTGTCGAGCATGTACAATACAAGAAGAGACCACTTGTCGCTTATGCGCGCAAGGATATTGCGTATCGGGCAATCGGGAAACATCGTGTCAACTATTGTCGTTCTGTCCATAAGTAACTGATTTTCATTTCGCTCTACAAAAGTAAGCAATTTTATTTTAATCAGCAAGAAACTTTTTTCAAAAAATTTTTCCTCCGTAACCGTCTCACTGTCAGCTATCGTTACCCCGGCGTAACTATGTGGCGCCAAAGTGCCCTCTTGCACGGCCGGAATATTAGACATACCTTTGCAGTGCAAAAGGAAGAAAGTAACTAAAAGTAACTTATAAAAATATTGTTATAACTTCAAAAGCAAGAGAAAATGAAAAAGGTAGTATTTATTTTGTTCAATCTTTTAACCATTACAGCTATGGCACAGACAAAGGGAAGATTTGAAGTACATGACTTCAGCCAGTTCAAACTGCACGTTTATTACACCAACTACGCTCTCGGCGACGCAAGCTTCATCGTTGAAGGCGACAACGCTCTCGTAACTATGGAGCAGCCGCTCTTCAAAGACAACGTGGCCGAATTTGACGAATACCTTGACAAGCTGAACAAGCCCGTGGTACAGCGCATAACCGACTACCACGTTGGCGGCACAAGCAGTCACGACATTGTGATGGCAGAAGGGATGCCGGAATTCACCAAAGGAGAAATTTACGGCGGCATGATGCAGGGCTTTGCCAAGACCTTCGGCGACGCACTTGCCGCAATGCCTACAGGCAAGGCTACCGAAGTGGCCTTCGGAACGACACAAACCTGGGCAGGAGTGACATTCGACTTCCGCCACGGCGCCACGTCCGACTTTCCCGGAGCAAGCATATTGATTGGCGGAAAGGCGTATTACACACATTGGGCGCCGGCGAAAGCGCATGCCAACAGCCTGCAAATATCATCACCGGCGGCAATAGATGCCGAAATAGAAGAAGCCGGACAGTCGCTGGCAAGCGGCGCGGAACTTTTCATCGGCGGTCATGGAGGTGCCGCAAAGCGTGATGCCGTAGAGTTCAAAATCACGTATCTGAAAAAGGTCAAGGAACTTCTTGCCTCTTGCACAACACCGCAGGCTTTCGTTGAAGCCATGAAACAAGCTTATCCCGGACTACCCGGAGAAAACGGTCTCGGCGAACTTGCCAAGGTCTTGACCGCCGGAAAATAAGCAAAACGCGGGAACTTATAAAACTACGGACGGGAAGCGTTGCAACAATCAATACTTACATGTTGCAAGCTTCCCGTCTACTATCTGTCAGAAATTGAATTATCCACAATGGAACGAACGGCTTACAAGGTCGCTCATAAGCGTCTCGTCCTTCTCCGCTTCAGCCCTCAAGCTTGCATCGTCATAACTACGCAGCCTGTCAATGATGCCGTCAATCATGCGCGGCGAGAACACTCCGTGAGCCTCAAACATGCTTCTCTGCTTTTCAAGGCTGTCTGCAGAGGCGACACATGAGTCTGGAAGCTGCTCAAAACGCTCGTTGTTACCGCTTTCACCACGCCCTACATACTTGTCAGCAGCTATGCCAAGAGCTTCGTTTTCAGGCATTTCCAATCCGTAACGGCATGCCACGCACAGTCCGGCCATAAGCTGGTAAACATCGGCCGAAGCGTCAGGCGAACGCATTTCTACCGTCTGCTTCTGCGACGTGTCGCTCATTACGCCATTCTCCAGGCTGTTAACCTGTACGCACATATCCTTGCCTGAAGTCCAGCCCAACGGTACACGCACGAGTACGGAACGGTTGCAGTCTCCCCAGCACACGCTTGTAGGAGCTTCCTGATGAGGCACAAGGCGGAAATATGACACAGGAGTCTTGTTGCCGAAAGCTGTGATTGACGGCGCAAGCACCATCATTCCGGCTATTGCCCTACGGGCTTCGGCTGACAGTTTGCCTCCACTTATCATGCAGTTGCGCCCGTCCTTCATCATACGCATGTGTATGTGCAATCCCGAACCGGCCTTACCTACGGTTATTTTAGGAGCAAACGTCACGTCCAAACCGTATTCGTAGGCAAGATTTCGTATCACCCACTTGGCCAGAACCAGCTGGTCGGCGGCACTTTCTACGGGACATGGCAGGAATTCTATTTCGTTTTGCTCGAACACCTTGCCGTCGGCTGTGAAATTACCGACCTCAGAATGTCCATACTTTATCTGTCCGCCGGTCTGCGCAATATATGCCATGCACTTCTTACGGAACTCGTTGAACTTGGCAAACGGCCCTGACTCATGATACCCACGCTGGTCAACGGCAGGGAACATCTCGTCGTCTTCGGCAATAACATAATACTCAAGTTCACCCATTGCCTCGTAAGTCATGCCGGTAGACTCGGTAAACGCCGCTGCGGCACGGTGCAAAGTCTGCTCCGGTGAACAAGCGAAAGGCTGTCCGTCCTTGTCAAAAAACGAGCAGAGCAGGCACAATGTAGGAATTTCAGAGAACGGACTGACGAACGCAGTGCGAAAACGCGGCACTACATAAAGGTCGCTGCTCTCGGCCTCTACAAACGAGGGGAACAGACTCGAACCGTCAACCCTTTCACCATCAGTAAGGATTGTCTCAAGATAAGCAAGGTTGTTAATCATGAAGTTGAGGGTCTTCACACGTCCGTCCTCGGCCGGATACATGAAGTCAACCATCCTGATTTCTTTCTCGCGAACAAATTTAATAATGTCGGCTTTTGTCAGTTCTGAAGCCGGTTTTCTGAAAAACGCCACGAGGTCGTTGGCACTCATCTCGACTGTTTTATCCATAGTCACAAAGTTTAAGGTTCATCAAAAATATTTCGGTTTAACAATGGATGGAGCACATGCGTGCACCACTGTGTCCTCTTTGTTGCAAAGACGATGTTGACGAGCGGGAAGAGAACTTTCTTCTATTTCCCGAACACAACTTATCTGCAGGCAAAGATAAGCTTTTTCAATACAACATGCAAGTTATAAGCAGTATTTTTCAATAAATAAAGCATAAGTTCACAATGACACTATGCTACTGCACAAATCCTGAAAGACATTTTACAGACATGTTGCACTTACACATTTCACCATTATACGCAAATAAGCAAGCAAAAAGAAAGAAGACACATACATACCACGCAACGATTGCAGGCTTTTCACAACCTTGCCCTATACTCATTCGGACTACACCCTGCGTTCTTCCTGAACCACCTGCTGAAATGTTGAGGGTACGGAAATCCAAGTTCGTGAGATATTTCACTAATAGACTTGGATGTGTCGAATATGCGCTCCTTTGCCAGTTCCAAAAGTTTACGGTGGATATGCTTGATGGCAGAAAGCCCTGTAGCCTTACGCAGCAGGTCGCTCAAATAGTTGGCCGAAAGGCACAGCTCATCTGCACAATACTGCACTGTGGGCAAACCGTCAACCTGCGGTTTGCCCGAACGCAGGTAATCATCAAGCAACATTTCAAAACGCATAAGTATGTCGCTGTTGATGCTTTCGCGCGTGGTGAACTGCCTGTCGTAAAACCGCAGGCAATAATCAAACGGCAACTCTACCCACAAGCAGGCAACCGATGAAATTGGTCTTTATATCCTTGATTTTGATACAGGACAGTCAGAGCCTTATAAGTAATTTTGCAACCGTCAAACTACAAACATTTATTATAATGCACGGCAATACTGCACGGAACCATTAAAACGTATTTTTCACCTTATTATTATATATCAAGCACTTATTCAACATTACAGACATGGAAAAAGGACTGAACAACACCGGCGGGTTATGCCGCCGTGGATTTTTGAAGAGGGCGCTGGCGGCAGGCGCGTCATTATTCATAGCCCCGTCATTGGAGAAAGCTGCGGCGATAAACAATGCCGTAACAGACAAAACCGTGTATCCGGACAATGCCGCACACGGTATGGCCGTGGCTAACGGCAAGCGCACACTGGGAAGCGGCACGGCCGCATTCACGGTGTCAGCAATGGGCTTCGGTTGCATGGGCCTGAACTATCACCGCAGCGAACATCCAGGAGAAGAAGCCGCAATAAAGCTTGTACACGAAGCCATTGACCGTGGCGTTACGCTTTTCGACACAGCCGAAAGCTACGGCCCGTTCACCAACGAGAAACTGATGGGCAAGGCTCTGAAAGGTTACGGCGGCCGGGTGTTCGTCACGTCAAAGTTCGGACACAAGTTCATAAACGGCATACAGGTCAAGACAGAAGAAGACAGCAGCCCTGCCAACATACGCAAGGTATGCGAAAACTCGCTGCGCAGCCTCGGCGTGGAAACGCTCGGAATATTTTACCAGCACCGCAGCGACCCGGCCACTCCCATAGAAGTTGTGGCCGAAACGGTTGCCGAACTGATTAAGGAAGGCAAAGTGCTGCATTTCGGCCTTTGCGAAGTAAACGCCGACACCATACGCCGCGCACACGCTGTATGCCCCGTCACAGCGATACAGAGCGAATACCACCTGATGCACCGCACTGTGGAAGACAGCGTGCTGCCACTGTGCGGCGAACTGGGCATCGGCTTCGTGCCATACAGCCCAATCAACCGCGGCTTTCTCGGCGGACTTGTCAACGAGCACACGAAATTCAGCAGCAACGACAACCGCCAAACACTGCCACGCTTCCAGCCGGAAGCCATACGCAAGAACCTGCGCATAGTAGAGGCGCTAAACGCTTTCGGACGCACACGCGGCTACACTCCGGCACAAATATCGCTGGCCTGGCTGATGAACAAAGCTAACTTTATAGTGCCCATCCCGGGAACTACAAAACTGTCGCACTTGGAGGAGAACCTGCGTGCAACGGACATAGTGCTTACCGACACTGACATGAAGGAGCTGGAAACTGCCGTATCGGCCATACCCGTTACAGGAAGCAGATACGACGCCCTGCAAGAATCAAAAGTACAGAAATGAAACAGTCAGCATTCATCAAACACTCCATCCGCACATTGGGAATCATGTTCCTGACAGCATCATGCATAAAAAGCAATGACGGCGTGCTACACATTGCCAGACAAGGCAGCTTCGCCGTCGGCGGAACGGTACTTACCGACTCGCTCGGACACACTTTCCACGGCGACCATGCCTATGTATTCTACCAAAAGCCCGTAAACGCCCGTAAGTATCCGCTTGTATTCGCACACGGCGTAGGACAGTTTTCAAAGACATGGGAGACCACGCCCGACGGACGGGACGGATTCCAAAACATCTTCCTGAGAAAGGGTTTCAGCGTATATCTCGTGGACCAGCCAAGGCGAGGCAACGCCGGACGCAGCACCGAGACAGCGACAATAGCACCCACATTCGACGAGGAGACCTGGTTCAACAGGTTCAGATTAGGAATTTGGCCAAAGTTTTTCGACAATGTGCAGTTCAGCCGCGACCCTGAAACACTGAACCAGTATTTCAGGCAAATGACACCGACAATAGGCTCAATAGACTTCAACGTATTTTCAGATGCCTATGCGGCGTTACTGGAAAAGACCGGCCCTGCCATACTCGTAACGCATTCACAAGGAGGCCCTGTAGGCTGGCAAACGTTGCAGAAGACCGACAACATACGCGCGATAGTGGCCTACGAACCAGGCGGAGGCATACCGTTCCCCGAAGGGCAGGTGCCTGAAGAGGGGCGCATACTGACACTTTCCGGCAAACAAGAAGGCGTTGAAGTGTCCATGCAGGCGTTCATGAGATACACAGAAATTCCGATTGTAATATATTACGGCGACAACCTGCCCAAAACCGACGAGCATCCGGAAACATACGAATGGACGCGCCGCCTGCGGCTGATGCGGAGATGGGCGGAGATGGTGAACAGCCGCGGAGGCGACGTGACCGTAATCCATCTGCCCGACGTTGGTCTGCACGGCAACACCCACTTCCCCATGTCCGACCTGAACAACGAAGATGTGGCCAGCCTGCTCGCGGAATGGCTGCACGAAAAGGGTCTTGACTGAAACATGCCCGCCCCTGCCACAACATAGCGTAAGACCCACGGTGCAACTGTCAGAATGACAAGCGATGCCGTGGGGCTGCTTGCATATTGATTTTACCCGACTGCCTGTGAGTGCGTTATCCGCAAATAAAAAAATCTTAGACGGAAATATCGCAAGGAAAAGTGTGCATGCGTAAACATCACACAGCCTGCATGTTACTACATGAGACACGTTTTATGTGCAAACATGAAAGCCAAAATCAGGCCAAAAGACGGCTTCCGAGCACACAATCTACGGCAAAACGGCCTGTCATCAGCCATGTTCAAGCGGCATGTTGACGGCCTTTCAGACGGTATTTCATCCCTAATCAGGACATAAAAAGCCACATTTGGGACACAAAACAACACCCAGAACACATGCAAGCGACTTGATTTCACATGCCCGGCATTCTATTTCAATGATTTATGCTGACATTTTCAGAATTACATTATGGCAGGATTTACGGCAAAACGCTTACTATTACGGCACTGTTACCCATATAAGCCAAGCCGGCCAACAAGGCGATAAAATGAGATATAAACCGGCTGCCACATGCTTGCCTTTAACATTTGCACAGCCAGCAAAAGCGGTGCCAGTCATACGAAACCGGTCAATATTGAAAAAGAAATATGATATTCCATCAAAAAGATACATGAAAAAATTTGGATTTTAATTTAATTTAAGTATATTTGCAGGCAAATGTAGCAGAAAAAGTCCGTACTCACCCCAAAGGCGATTACGGATAATTAAGCCGTTAATTAACCATACGTGAAAACCATACATTGAATTATGACAGAAAAAAGAGTTTACACCTTCGGCAACGGAAAGGCTGAAGGAAAAGCAGACATGCGAAATCTCCTGGGAGGAAAAGGTGCCAACCTGGCAGAAATGAACCTCATCGGAGTGCCCGTACCCCCGGGTTTCACAATCACTACCGACGTTTGCAACGAATATTTCGAGAAAGGCAAAGAGGCTGTTGTAGCCCTGCTGAATGACGATGTTGTAGCATCGGTTCACCACGTTGAGACATTGATGAACTGCAAGTTCGGCGACGTAGAGAACCCGTTACTCGTCAGCGTGCGTTCTGGCGCACGGGCATCAATGCCCGGAATGATGGACACGATACTTAACCTCGGTCTCAACGACGAGGTTGTGGAAGGTCTTGCAAGGAAAACCGGGAATGAAAGGTTTGCATACGACAGCTACCGCCGCTTCGTACAGATGTACGGCGACGTGGTATTGGGAATGAAACCTGTCAACAAGGAAGACATCGACCCGTTCGAGGCTATAATACAGAAAGTGAAGGCCATTCGCGGCATCACGCTCGACAACGAAATGACAGTGGACGAGCTGAAGCAGCTCGTAAAGCTGTTCAAGGAAGCAATAAAGAAGCAAACCGGCAAAGACTTCCCCAACGACCCGATGGAACAGCTCTGGGGAGCAATATGCGCCGTGTTCGACAGCTGGATGAACGAGCGCGCCATACTGTACCGCAAGATGGAGGGAATACCCGCCGAATGGGGTACGGCCGTTACGGTAATGGCGATGGTGTTCGGCAACATGGGTCCGACATCGGCCACAGGCGTATGCTTCAGCCGCGACGCCGCAACTGGCGAAAACAGCTTTAACGGTGAATACCTTGTAAACGCTCAGGGCGAGGACGTTGTTGCCGGAATACGCACCCCGCAGCAGATAACAAAGGAACGCTCTATCAAATGGGCACAGCAGCAGGGCATCTCAGAAGAAGACCGCGTTACCAAATACCCGTCTATGGAAGAGGCAATGCCTGAAATCTACGCACAGCTTAATGCTTTGCAGGAGAAACTTGAACACCACTACCACGACATGCAGGACATGGAGTTCACCGTACAGGAAGGCAAACTCTGGTTCTTGCAGACACGCAACGGCAAGCGTACAGGTACGGCTATGGTGAAAATCGCCATGGATCTGCTGCGCGAAGGCGAGATTGACGAGAAGACAGCACTTGAGCGTTGCGAGCCTAACAAACTTGACGAGCTGCTCCACCCCGTATTCGACAAGGACGCGCTGAAGAACGCCAAAGTTCTTACACGCGGCTTGCCGGCATCACCAGGTGCTGCCTGCGGCCAGATTGTATTCTTCGCCGATGACGCAGCCAAGATGCATGCAGAGGGTCACCGCGTTGTCATGGTACGCATCGAGACAAGCCCTGAAGACCTTGCCGGAATGGCAGCAGCAGAAGGCATCGTAACGGCACGCGGCGGTATGACATCACACGCAGCCGTTGTGGCGCGCGGCATGGGCAAGTGCTGCGTATCAGGCGCAGGCGCACTGAACATTGACTACAAGGCGCGCACTGTAGAAATTGACGGCACTGTGCTGAAAGAAGGCGACTATCTGTCAATCAACGGTTCGACCGGAGAAATATATCTCGGCGAGGTTAAGACAAAGCCTGCTGAGGTTACAGGCGACTTCGCCGACCTGATGAAACTGTGCGACAAGTACACCAAACTTGTTGTACGTACAAACGCCGACACTCCGCGCGATGCTACCGTGGCACGCAACTTCGGAGCTGTGGGTATAGGTCTTTGCCGCACGGAGCACATGTTCTTTGAAAACGAGAAAATAAAGGCTGTGCGCGAGATGATACTCGCCGACAGCGTTGAGGGACGCGAGAAGGCTCTCGCCAAACTGTTGCCCTACCAGAAGCAGGACTTCTACGGCATATTGAAGGCAATGGACGGCTATCCTGTCAACATCCGACTGCTCGACCCGCCTTTGCACGAGTTCGTTCCTCAAGACCTTGAAGGCCAGGAGATAATGGCGAAGGAAATGGGCATCACCGTACAGGAAGTGCAACAGCGCGTCAACAGCCTGAGCGAGCACAACCCGATGCTCGGCCACCGTGGCTGCCGCCTTGGCAACACATATCCTGAAATCACGGCAATGCAGACACGCGCCATCATCGGAGCCGCTATACAGCTGAAGAAGGAAGGCTTTGACCCACGGCCTGAAATCATGGTTCCGCTCATCGGTATCGTGAACGAATTTGACATGCAGGAAAAGGTTATACGCCAGACTGCTAAGGAACTGTTCGAGGAAGAAGGCATTGAAATACCGTTCCGCGTCGGCACGATGATTGAGATACCTCGCGCCGCACTGACCGCTGAACACATCGCTGCCAAGGCCGAATACTTCAGCTTCGGTACGAACGACCTTACGCAGATGACCTTCGGCTACAGCCGCGACGACATAGCAAGCTTCCTGCCGGTATATCTTGACAAGAAAATTTTGAACGTTGACCCGTTCCAGGTGCTCGACCAGAACGGCGTAGGCCAGCTTATCAAGATGGCCGTAGACAAAGGCCGCTCAACACGTCCCGAATTGGTATGCGGCATCTGCGGCGAACACGGCGGTGAACCTTCGTCTGTCAAGTTCTGCCACAAGGTTGGCCTGAACTACGTAAGCTGCTCACCGTTCCGCGTGCCCATCGCACGTTTGGCTGCGGCGCAGGCTGCGGTAGAGGAATAAACACCGTAAATTACGGTTAAAGAAAAGGGGTGCGAGACTAAAATGTCTCGCACCCCTTTTCTTTAACACTGTGCAAAAGCCTTGCAACTGTAGAACTTTATAACTTGTTGTTTTCGTTAAACAAGGCCATTCTACGGTCAAGTTCGGCAAATTGACGGTCTTCCACAAATGAAGTACATACACGCAGTCCCTGCTGGCAACTGCCGGTAGTAGACAGGCAGATGGCACTTACACCATAATACATAAGCTCATGGGCAAGCTGTCCGCCAGTCATACCAGGATAGCCGATTGTGAAATAAAAACCGTCGGCTATGTCTTCGCCAAGGTCTTTATCGTAAACGATATGGAAACCATGACGCAAGAACACCTCTTTCAGCTTACGTGCACGTTCACCATACACACTGACATCGTGACGGAAATCATAAACACCGTCTGAAGCGGCCTTCATCATGGCTGCCATGGCATACTGTGCGCTGTGGCTCGTACCTGACGAAAGGGCGTAAAGCATGCGTGTGGAAAACACAAGTCCAAAGGGCAGCCCTTCATAACGGGCATCCAAGTCTGCATAATGACGCCTGAACAGTTTGTCACACATGCACACAACACCGATACGCTCACCGGCATAGCTGAAAGCCTTACTGCCGCTGATGAACATCATGTAATTGTCTGTATAACGTGCGACAGTTGCCTGATACGGAGGAGCGAACGGCGTACTAAGCTGTTTGCGGAAATCCATGGCGAAATAGGCCAGGTCTTCCATCACGATAGTATCATACTTGGTAGCAAGCTTTCCGATTGTCTCAAGTTCGTCTTCGCCAAGACAAATCCATGAAGGATTATTCGGATTGCTGTACACTATGGCACAGATATTGCCTTGACACAGATACTCTTCAAGCTTCGGGCCAAGCTTTTCGCCCCGGTAATCATAAACATCAAATGTCTCATATTTTACTCCGAGAACCTGCAGTTGCATCTTCTGGACAGGGAAACCGGGGTCAATAAACAGCACGGTGTCCTTGCTTTTATCGGCCTGTGAACATGTAAGGAAAGCTGCAAACGTGCCCTGCATGCTACCACATACCGGCACACAACTTTCCGCAGACACGTCAACACCGATGAAAGCCTTGACAAACCGCGATGCTTCTTTCTTCAACTCAGGATTGCCCTGTATGTCAGGATAAGAATGAGCGATGCCGTCACGCAAGGCCTTGACCTGAGCGTCAACGCCTACCTGCGAAGCAGGAAGTCCGGGTATGCCCATCTCGAACTTTATAAATTCCACTCCAGACTTGCTCTCCGCGTATGCAGCGATAGCCTTCACCTCGCGGATGGTAGCCATTTCAAAATCCTGTATGCCAAAATCACGTATGGCACCATCTATAAGTTCACGGCTTATCGGCGTTTTAATATTGTTAATGGATTTTTCCATACACTTATTTATTAACGCCATTGCTCACTCCTATTTCAAGAGCTTTAAGATTCGCATCGACAACAACATCTCCCTTACGGGCAAAAACAGTGCGCACAGCCTGCTCAATCTTGTCGCGGTCAATGCCAATGGCCTTTATGGCCGCACCAAGCAAAATCATGTTTGCCGAACGCGGCACACCGTTTTCTTTAGCAAGCTGCTCGATATCTATCATAACGACATTGTCCAATTTAGCATATTCCGCTTTGATGTTTTCAATATCAGGATAATCCGGAATATTAACAAACGGAACACTTGACGTTATAATCCATCCCGTCTTCTTGTTCAGGTAAGGCAAATAACGAAGTGCCTCCATCGGTTCCATAGACACGATGACATCGGCCTGGCCTTGTGAAATCAGGTCGCTGTGGATAGGCGATGACGAAATACGCAGATTACTCTGCACGTCACCACCACGCTGCGACATCCCATGCACTTCCGCCTGCTTGATGTTCAATCCCTCTTTCATTGCGGCTTCGCCTATAACTGTAGCTATTGAGAGAATGCCTTGGCCTCCTACTCCGCAAAGTATGATATCAGTCTTCATTTTACCTGTCCTCCTTTCTGTTTCTTTTCCCTTAAATGCCGCTGCAATGTCTGCATGCACTCACGGCACGGTATTATTACACTCACCCCGTGATAATTTATCTCGTCACGTATAAGTTTTTCTATTTCCGGCATGTTCTTTGGCAAAGGTACTACCGTCCTTAAATGTTCTTCTTCCATACCCAAGCCCCGACATATAGCTTCGAGCTTGTTTGTTCCGGCAGAGTCCTGCCCTCCGGTCATTGCCGTAGTCAGATTGTCGCTTATGATAACTGTAATGTCAGAGTTTTCATTGATTGCGTCAAGCAAGCCCGTCATGCCGGAATGTGTAAAAGTCGAATCCCCTATTACTGCTACTGCAGGCCACAGACCGGCATCAGCCGCACCTTTAGCCATAGTGATGCTGGCTCCCATATCAACAGTTGAATGCAATGCCTTGTATGGAGGCAAAGCACCAAGTGTATAACAGCCTATATCTCCGAAAACCCTTGCATTCGGATATTCCTTCAACACATCATTAAGGGCCGCATACACATCTCTGTGCCCACAGCCTTGGCATAATGCAGGTGGCCTCGGCACCGTATTCTCACTCTTTGAATGACCTTCACAAACATCAAGTTTCAACGCTTTCTTGAGTATATCGGGCGTAAGTTCTCCCGTACGCGGCAGGTCACCCGTCAGCTTCCCTTTTATGTCTGCATTCCCGGGCATCACACCTCTCAGGACATCTTCAATAAACGGTTGCCCTTCTTCAACCACAAGCACCGTGTCGCACTCTTCAGTCATCCTACGTACCAGTTTCTTTGGTAATGGATAATGACTGATTTTCAACACTGGATACGGACATCCGTCCGGGTAACATTCGTTCAGATAATTTATTCCAATTCCACTGGCGATAATACCCAGCGAATGGTCTTCCGCATCTACAAAATAATTATAACGGCTATCCACTGCATCTTGTTCCAGCTTTTCCTGTTGAGCTGTCACAATGTCATTACGACGGCGTGCCATTGCCGGAAGCAGAACCCAATCATTAGGCTTTGCTTCATAATTCAAAGAGTTCTGCTCTCTTGGAGTTTCCTTAATTTCCACAACAGCCCTGCTATGCGCCATCCTGGTAGTCACGCGCATCAGAACCGGCAAATGTACACTTTCACTATAATCAAACGCGAAGTGTACCATGTCGTAAGCCTCCTGTTGGCTTGAAGGTTCAAGGCAAGGAATCATTGCAAATTTTGCATAAAAACGGCTGTCTTGCTCGTTCTGTGACGAGTGCATTGACGGGTCGTCGGCTACAAGCACAATGATTCCGCCATTGGTTCCTGTCATGGCAGAATTCACAAACGGGTCGGCACAAACATTCAAGCCGACATGCTTCATGCACACCAAAGCACGTTTGCCCATAAACGACATGCCAAGAGCTTCCTCCATGGCAGTCTTCTCATTGGCTGACCACCTCCTATGGATATTACGCTCCTTGGCGGCAGACGAGTTTTGGATGTATTCGGTTATCTCCGTTGACGGTGTTCCCGGATAGGCGTAAACACCGCTTAAGCCTGCGTCTATTGCAGCCTGGGCAATAGCCTCATCTCCCAATAATAATTTTTTCATCATATTAGATTTAACAAATATAACAAACAGTATGTTTTTCAATCAAAATGATTTGTTTGCCGGACAAATATTCAGAACCATGAAATATACATCCGGCAAACAAACTATACCCAATCACTTTACAGTGACCTTCATCGGAGCGCGCAAAGATTCAAGTGTCTCCTCTGCACGCAGTTTCCATTCATTCAGTGTGCGGACATCGTTCTTGCTCCACGCCGAACCGAAATAATAAGTATATTTCATATCCGGCTTGTATGTAACGACACCGACACCATGCCCTGAATTTCCATTTGACGGGACATCATACATCATAGCTTTAGTTGCATTCACGCCGTCAGGGAAAAGCACTCCAACATAAATCTGGAAGTTCTGCTTTGCGGGATTGTCCGTCGGGTCAGCATAAAGCACATAATCACGGCCATAAAGCACGCTCTTGGTGTCCTCACTGTGGATAACAACGCCGGCAACCATGTCTCGGGCTTCAGTCAAACCGTCGTACCACACAACCATCTTGTTGAAGTTGCAGCCTTTGTCACAGCTGATGATACGGTGTTCAACAACATTATTGTCGTTGCCTATGGCAAAAGGATTGTACTCCAACTGAACAGTAAAACGCAACGGGCCGTTGTCCAAAATCTTGTATGTTTTGTAACAATATGGCATAACCATCTCGCCGCCATCCATCAACGCCGGCGTACCACAGCCCAAAGTAGGGCCTACCTTGTAACAGTCAAGCCCGTAGCCATGGTCAAAGTGATATGTCGTTTCCTGCTGCATCTCAAGAGCTTCCTCCGTTTTTCCGGCTTTCTTGAGTTCCTCTATCTTCGCATGGTTCGACAGCTCTGTATCATATCGCTTCTCGACTTCAAGGTCGGGAGTATTCTTCACCCACACGTCAATGCCGAAAGCCTGCTCGCCGGTACGCTGTAAAGCAGGGCCATACACACGGTAAGCAGTCCTGTCGTTTTCCCATGCTATATCGTCAACACGTTCAGGATACTGCCTGCCGCAAACATACGTTTTCATCGGCTTCGGTGTACCCGGCGTTATCGTAAAATCAGCAGTCCCGTTAGGACGCACGCTTGCGTCGATAAGAAGCTTACCATCATAAGTCACCTGATATGCCACCTGCTGCCCAAGCGCATTCTTTACAATGAATTGTCCGCCTTTCTGTATTCCCAAACGGGCGTAAACATCGTCTACTGGCACTTCCACAAGTTCCTGCCGCTGCATTCCCGAATTGTTGGAGACGGAAACCGTAACATTTTCCGCATCCGCAAGCAACGGCGCGAGCGCAAGCCCAAACACCATTGCATAAAATGATTTTGATTTGTTCATATCTTTTTTAGTTTATAGTATTCAACTCCAGGCTATCCGTCATTTCAGATTGTCAATGAAGAACTGTGCTATTTGCCTGAACAGATGGTTGCGCGTATTTCCACCATAAATGCTGTGATTACGGTTGGTATAGACGTTCATCTTGAGATCCTTGTCCGCCTGCACAAGCGCTTCCGCATATTCAAACGTATTCTGCGGATGCACATTGTCATCGGCAAGACCGTGGCAAATCAGCAATCTGCCGTGCAATTTGTCCGCACGCTTTATCGGATTTACATCATATCCTGACGGATTTTCTTTCGGGGTGCGCATATACCTTTCCGTATATACGGTGTCATAATAACGCCAGTCTGTCGGCGGAGCAACCGCCACGCCTGCCTTGAACACTCCACGCCCCTCGCTCATGCTCATCAATGTATTGAAGCCGCCATAGCTCCAGCCCCAAATGCCAATGTTGTCTTTGTCCACATACTGCAGCGAACCTAAATAAGCGGCAGCCTCAACCTGGTCTTTCGACTCCAGGTCGCCAAGCTTCATATATGTGCATTTTTCAAACTCGGCACCACGCCCTCCTGTTCCGCGTCCGTCAACACAGACAAGAATAAAGCCCTGCCCTGCCAGATACGCATCCAACAAAGCGCCATTTCCCATAGAACCTATGTTCCACGAATTGACAACTTGCTGGCTGCCCGGACCGCTGTACTGCCACATTATAACCGGATACTTCCTGCTTGCATCGAAGTCTGCAGGCTTTATCATCACTCCGTTAAGTTCTACACCCTCTGAAGTCTTGAAGCTGAAAAACTCTTTCTTTGGAAGGTTATACTGTGCAAGTGTAGCTTTCAGTTCCTTATTGTCAATCAGTGAAGTGACTTTCTTGCCTGCATTGTTATATATCGCATACTCAAACGGCGTGTTGCAGTCGCTCCACGAATTGATGAAATACCTATAATCCTTGCTGAACACAGCGCTGTTCCATCCTCCTCCGGGTGTCAGGCATTCGGTCTTGCCGTTTTTCATCGTTACATAAACCTCGCGGTTCATCGGGTCTTTGCCTGCAGCCTGGTAGTACACGTTGCCGGTACGCTCATCGTAGCCATACACCGTTGTCACCTCGCCAGCCCCCTTTGTCAGCTGGCCTTGCAGCTGTCCGGTCATGCTGTACATGTACAGTTGCATGCTGCCGCTCCTGTCGCTTGGCAGCAATATGCGGCCAGCCATAATCTGAATGCCGTCCAGCACTTCTTCTTTTACATACTTGGGCACGCTTTCCTCGATAAGCAGCTTCGCAACCGTACTACGGGGATTTACCGAATAAAGGCACAGTTTGTCCTGATGGCGGTTCATCGTATAGACAATGATTTTTTCCGCGTCAGCCGTCGGCTTAATCCTCGGTATGTAACCATCGGCATCAAGCGGCACCTGCATGGTGCGCGTCTTGCGCGACTGTATGTCGAAACTCATCACCGAAACCTTTGAATTTGGAGCACCGGCCTTTGGATATTTATACGAATACAATCCGGGATACTCGGCATATTCGCTATTTTCCGGCTCAAGTCCCTTATACATCTGCAGCTGGTACATGGGCACGTTGCTCTCATCAAACCTTATCCAGCACAGCATGGAACCGTCGGCATTGAAAGCAAGAGCGCGGCTGAATGCAAATTCCTCCTCATACACCCAATCAGGCACTCCGTTTATTATGCTATTCCGCGTCCCGTCTTTCGTCACCTGGCTCTCAGAGTTTCCATAAAGAAGCTTTATCAGATAAATATTGTTGTCCCTGACAAAAGCCACCTTCAAGCCGTCAGGCGACCATACCGGCGACTGCTGCGGGCCTCCGTCTGAAAGTCGTTCAAGCCTGCGGTCGGCAATGTTATATATATAATATGTGGCGGCGAAAGAACGGCGGTAAACCTTCTTTGTCTTTGTCTGTATCAGCATCTTAGTCTCGTCGGGACTCATTATGTAGTTGTCAAAACCGTCGATGCTTTCGCCCACAGTGTTGGCTACATCGAACAATACGGCTGTCCTTTTACCCGTCTTGTAAGAATACTTCTCCACAGTCTTGCCGTCCTTGCTTATCATTGCGTAACTCTCGCCGTCAGCCAACGGGGTAACCGCGCTAAGGCGCTCCGCCGAGAACTTGTTGTCAGCAATGTCTTTTATTGAAAACAGATTCTGCGACATAGTACTGCTTGCAGCAACAATCAAAGCCACACACATTACAAAAAACTTTCTCATTGCTCTTTTTACTGTTATTTTCGGGCAAAGATAATTAAAATTCACTATATTTGCATTCCCTTCTGATTTAAAAGATATTAATATAAGGCCCTACACACCAGCTATCAGGAAGAACAACAGCAACAGCACGGCAAAACATGACACTACATTATGATATGAAGGCATTGCCATACAACGACTTCGGGGCATGGCTACGCTCACACTTCCCATACAAAGTACAGAAAATATCGGTTGACGCCGGCTTTACCTGCCCGAACCGCGACGGGCGCATAGGGCGCGGCGGCTGTACATTCTGCGACAACAACACTTTCAATCCGTCATACTGCAACAAGAACTCGTCAATAAGGGAACAGCTTGAAACAGGCAAAAAGTTCTTTGCAAGGAAATATCCCGAAATGAAATATCTCGCTTATTTCCAGGCATACACCAACACATACGCCCCTCTTGACACACTGAAACGCATGTACGAGGAGGCTCTTGGCACTGAAAATGTCGTAGGAATAGTCATCGGAACACGGCCAGACTGCGTTAACAAAGAACTGCTTGACTATCTCGGCAGCTTGTCGCAGCAGGTGTTCGTATCTGTTGAATACGGCATTGAAAGCACTAATGACACAACCCTGAAAAACATCAACCGCGGTCATTCCTTCGACTGCGCGCGCCGCGCCATCTCTGAAACAGCAGCTCGCGGCATTACCGTAGGCGGCCATGTAATACTCGGACTGCCGGGCGAAGACACGCAGGAAAGCCTGCGGCAGGCATCAATAATATCGCAAACGGAACTCGACATACTGAAAATTCACCAGCTGCAAATAATCCGCGGAACACGCCTTGAACGCGAATACTGCGAACATCCGTTTCACTTGTACACGCCCGAGGAATACATCGGCCTGCTGACCGAATACATCCGCCGCCTGCGTCCAAACATTGTGCTCGACCGCTTCACGTCACAATCGCCTGCTGACATGCTCGTTGCGCCGCGCTGGGGACTGAAAAACCATGAATTTGCCGACCGCCTTGCCAACCACATGCGTGCCGTAGGAGCATATCAGGGGCAGTTATATGCCGGCAAAGACTGACATTCTGTAAACGTCTGTATATCAACAATATACGTGCAGAGCACCAAAGCCATTGTAAAAGGTGACCTTTTACCTTGCAAAAGGCCGCCTTTTACCCTCCAATAGGTCACGTTTTACAAAGCAAAAGGACGTGTTTTATAAAAGCATAAGACCGCTTGCCCAAAACACATGGGCATTAATTGCAAGCATTTACGGCAAAAGTTTCACCATCAGAAAAACTTTTTGTATCTTTGCCAAACGGTAACTGACAATGCGCTAAGCCGCATCTTTGTCGATGTTTCACCGTAAAACATCATGTAATAAATAAAAGACAAAAACAAGAAACAGAAAGAAGCATTATTAAAATAAATACATAATTTATAAGCATTCGCTATTATTTCGCGTTTAGCCAAGAGCCTCGGAAACTCATTTGGAATAACAAGCACGGAAATAATATGTGACAGGTGGCTCGTATTGGGACATTTGTTTCTACCATCTAAGCGATGCACACGTATAAGCGTGATGTATTCTTATGGTAGAACCGGGGTTCCATTCCGAGGCCACCCCGTGCTAAACGCGGTAAGAATGGCATCACGCCTTTCTTTATGCGTTGGCGGATTGATAGTTTATGCTTGATAAACTATCAGTCAATTATGGCAAACAAAAACCTTAATGCGGCAAAACTCGCCAAAAAAGACGAGTTCTACACGCAGCTCAGCGACATTGAGCGTGAACTGCAACATTATCAATCTCATTTTAGAGGAAAGACTGTTCTTTGCAACTGTGACGACCCATACGAGAGCAATTTCTTCAAATACTTTGCTCTGTGCTTCAACCAATTGGGGTTGAAAAAACTCATCTGCACTTGCTATAACGGCTCGCCGGTGCAGGGAAACGAGCTGCTTCTCCACTTTGAAGGCTTTGACGACGAGCCTAAGAAGTTGGCTTATAAGGTTGAGATAACCGAGGTTAAGGATTTGAACGGTGACGGAGCGGTAGACCTTTCGGATGTACGCTACCTGTTGCAGAACGACAAGAACGTTCTTTCCCTGCTCGAAACAGGCGACTTCCGCTCGCGCGAGTGCATCGAACTATTGAAAGAAGCGGACATTGTTGTAACCAATCCGCCATTCTCTTTGTTCCGTGAGTATTTTAATCAACTTATCCAATATGATAAAAAATTCCTGATAATAGGGAAACAGGGTAATGCTATCTATAAGGATATTTTCCCTTTGATAGTTGGCAACAAAGTATGGTTGGGATATGGCTTTAATGGGAGTGCGGCGCATTTTTATTCTCCGTATGAAGATATTGCAACTGCAAATGACCATCGTGTTGGCATGATTAGAGTTTCAGGTGTTCATTGGTTTACTAATCTTGAGATACCAAAGAGGAGTGAAGAAATTGATTTAGTTTGTCATTATTCGCCAGAAGAATATCCCCAATATGACAATTACAATGCAATAAATGTCAATAAAACTCAAGATATTCCATGTGATTATTCTGGTTTAATGGGTGTTCCTATAACATTCCTTGATAAGTATTGCCCTGCCCAATTCGAAATAATATGGCAGGCAAGCGGCAACACTCGTGCATCCACACCGAACGAAATATTGGAAGAAATAGGTTACAAGCCTCATCCTGAAGACAGAGGCGGATGCGGAGTTGTTAATGGAAAGAGGCTTTATAGTAGGATTTTAATTAGAAATAAACACCCCAAGATATTATGATGACAATCAAGCAAATAGAGGTGACTGTTGGCGACATAACCAACGGTTATGTCAACAATGAGGAACAGGGAGTGCGTGGTTACGGCGGCAAGTTGGACATACGGCCGCCGTACCAGCGTGAGTTCATCTATAATGAGAAGGAACAACAGGCCGTGATTACCACCGTATTGAACGGCTATCCGCTGAACGTTATGTACTGGGTGAAGCGTGGCGACGATGCCGAATGCCCGTATGAGGTGATGGACGGCCAGCAGCGCACGCTCTCCTTGTGTGAATATGTTGCCGGAAAGTTCTCTTACGAGTTCAAAAATTTCTTCAACCAGCCCAAGGACATTCAGCGGAAAATCCTTGACTACCGGCTGACTGTCTACGTCTGCGAGGGCGAGCCGTCGGAAAAGTTAGAGTGGTTCAGGACTATAAACATAGCCGGCAAGCCGCTGAACGAGCAGGAGATAAACAACGCCGTGTATGCCGGGCCGTTCGTGTCGGACGCGAAACGCCATTTTTCAAAGTCTAATTGCGGAGCTTACCGCTTGGCTAAAGACCTTGTAATTGGTACTCCCATCAGGCAGGATTTTCTCAAGAAAGCCCTTGAATGGATGGCCGGTCACGAGACGAGGGAGGGCAAACGGCAGACAATCGTAAGCTACATGGCCGAGCATCAGCACGACCCGAACGCCAACAACCTGTGGACTTACTTCCAGAACGCCATCAACTGGGCGATAACAAATTTCGACCCGAAACACTTTAAGAAGATAATGAAGGGACTTGACTGGGCTTTGTATTACGACAAGTTCCACGACAAGACGCTCGACACCGCAGCCCTTGCCCGGCAGATTTCCACGCTTATGCGCGACAGCGAGATACAACGGCAGCAGGGAATAATACCATACGTGCTGACGGGCGACGAGCGCGAGCTTGACCTTCGCGCCTTTCCCGACGACATCAAGCTGGCTGCGTGGGAGACGCAGGGACACAAGTGTGCGCTGTGCGGCAAGGAAATGGACTATGAATTCATGGAGGGCGACCACATTACGCCGTGGCGTGACGGCGGACGCACGGTAAAGGAGAACTGCCAGATGCTTTGCCGGGAGTGCAACAGGCGCAAGTCGGCAAAATAAGTCTTGTCCTGTTATACAAAGGTAAAACGCCGGAGGTTGTAGCTGCAAAATCAAGCTGTTTTCACAAAGGCACATTTTAGAACGCAAAAGGCAGTGCTTTGCAATGCAAAACACTGCCTTTTGCAAACTACACGTCTGCCAATGGCTATATCAAACGAATAAGCCTCATTCCTCGACAAGCTTTCCGCCCTTTTCCAACGCATTCCAAACAGAATAGCGGGCCTCACCGTTCATTTCCTCAATTTCGGCAAAAAGCCCTTTCATGTCGTCCCTGTGCGAATCCGTTTCGTAAGGACACAGCTTCACCTGCTTGCGATACATCTTTAGAGCGGAGTATTCAAGCAAATCGCTTTCCGCCTCAAGACACAACGGACGTATTATCGTCAGCGGCATCTTACGCATCTTCAGGCGCACCGGCATCGTTGAAAAACTGCCTTGGAAAAACACGTTCATCATCGTGGTGTGGATTATGTCGTCCATGTGATGCCCCAACGCAATCTTGTTGCAGCCAAGTTCCTGCGCCTTCATGAACATCTGCTTGCGCCTGTTCCACGAGCAAAGAAAACACGGTGACTTGCGCTTGTCCATGGAAGCGTCAAAACCCGTGGTAACGACATGGAACCTTACGCCGCGGCTTTCGCAGAAATCGCGCAGATAAGACACGTCAGACTCATACTTGATGTTTTCCATCCTGATGTGCAACGCCTCAACCGAAAAAACCGGCTTCCTTATCTTCTGCCGTGCCGCCAGCAATTCGAGAAGGCACAACGAGTCTTTTCCGCCTGACAGACCAACCAGCACACGGTCGCCATCTTCTATCAAACGATAATCGTAAATAGCTTTTTGGAAACGACTTGCGATTTTCCGTTCAAGCTTTTGTTCCTGGCTTAATAATGGCATGCGCTATGAAAACGTATTCAGGCAAAACCCCATCATTTCATAAAGACGAGGTAAACCGCACATATAATCAACAGGAACGCAAGGATATGATTCCAATGGAGGTTCTGCCCCTGGAACAATATGTTGGCTATAACGGCAAACACACCAAGGCTGATACATTCCTGAATAACTTTCAACTGAATGAGCGAAAACGGGCCTCCGTTTTCTTGAAAGCCGATACGGTTGGCCGGCACTTGACAACAATACTCGAAAAAGGCTATCCCCCAAGAAAAAGCGATGACACCTATCAACGGCCACTTTGCCGACACGCCGGACGCCTGTAACTTCAAATGCCCATACCAAGCAAGCGTCATAAAGACGTTGCTTAGTATAAGCAATACGATTGTATAAAACCCGTTCATCTTAAAAATCAGCCTTTCAATTGCTTGTCCATATTCGCAGCAGCACGCCTGCCGTCGCCCATTGCAAGAATAACCGTAGCTCCGCCACGTACAATGTCACCACCGGCAAATATCTCCGGACGGGAACTCTGCATCTCATCATTCACCACAATGGTATTCTTACGTCCAAGCGTCAAGTCCTTTATTGACTTCGGCACAAGCGGATTTGGCGACACGCCTATTGCCACTATCACTTGGTCTGCTTCCACAGTAACCGTCTTGCCATCAACAGGCACAGGACTTCTACGGCCAGACGCATCTGGTTCTCCAAGTGTCATGACCTGCAAAACGGCCTGCTTTACTGCACCGTTTTCATCGGCTACGTATTCAATCGGATTATGCAGGCACAAGAAATTGATGCCTTCTTCCTTAGCGTGTTTCACCTCTTCGGCTCGCGCAGGCATCTCCGCCTCGGAACGGCGGTAAACAATCGTCACGTCAGCGCCAAGCCTCTTCGCCGTACGACACGAGTCCATGGCCGTGTTACCGCCACCAACGACAAGTACTTTCTTGCCGATGTTCAACGGCGTATCGGTCGTCGGATTTGCCGCGTCCATAAGGTTTACACGCGTAAGGTACTCGTTTGACGACATCACATTTATCAAGTTCTCGCCCGGAATATTCATGAAATTAGGCAGTCCGGCACCTGAACCGACAAAAATTCCCTTGAAACCGCTACGTTCCAGCTGGTCTATGCCGATAGTCTTACCGATTATACAGTCTGTCTGAAAGTGCACACCCATCTTCCGAAGGTTGTCAATCTCCACATCGACAATCTTATTGGGAAGACGGAACTCTGGTATTCCGTATTTCAACACGCCGCCGATTTCATGCAAAGCCTCGAACACATAAATGTCATAACCACGCTTTGCCATGTCTCCGGCAAAGCTCAATCCGGCAGGGCCAGACCCCACAACGGCTACTTTTATACCGTTGGACGGGGCAAGTTCCGGCACAGACATATTGCCGCTCTCACGTTCATAATCAGCTGCGAAACGCTCAAGATAACCGATGGCGACAGCCGGTTCGTTCATTTTCAAGTGTATGCAACGGCTCTCGCACTGCTTCTCCTGCGGACAAACACGGCCGCACACAGCCGGAAGAGCCGACGTGTTTTTAAGCACTTTGGCAGCCGCAAGGAACTGGCCGCGCTCTATATTCTTGACAAAAGAAGGAATATCGATATTAACCGGACAGCCTTCAACACAAGTAGGTTTGGCACAATCAAGGCATCTCTTTGCCTCCATAAGCGCCATTTCCTTGGTAAGTCCTTTGTTTACTTCCTCATAACGTGTCGTTATACGGTATTCGGGAGCAAGCTCCGGCATCACAACACGCTCTATTGCAGTGCGCTCTTTCGGTTTCATCGATGCACGCAAAGACTTTCTCCACTCGGCGTTTCTATCCGTAAGCACATCCAACGGCTCATCCGTCGGTGCAACATCCATAGCCTCTCCGGCAGGCATCGTCTTTCCTTCACCGGCCTCACCATCCGAAACAACAGTCTCCAAATGCTCCTCGAAATGAGCCATCTCGTCCTGCTCGGCACGCTTGAATGTCCCCATGCGCTTGAACATCTCGTCCCAATCAACCAAAGCGCCGTCAAATTCAGGACCGTCTATGCATACGAATTTTGTCTTTCCGCCTATCGTCAGACGGCAAGCACCGCACATACCCGTACCGTCCACCATGATTGTATTAAGCGAGACATCTGTCGGTATGTTGTATTTCTGCGTAAGCATGCAGCAGAACTTCATCATTATAGGAGGCCCGATGGCAAAGACTTTGTCTATATGTTCCTGCTTTATGAGTTTCTCCACTCCAACAGTTACAACTCCCTTCTCGCCATAAGAACCGTCATCGGTCATTATTATGAGTTCATCGCTGCTGGCACGAACTTCGTCTTCCAATATTATAAGTTCCTTATTGCGCCCTGCAATGACAGAAAGCACACGGTTGCCCGCCGCCTTCAATGCCTTTACAATCGGCAACATGGGGGCAACCCCCACTCCACCGCCAGCACAAATCACAGTACCGTAATTCTCTATTTTTGTCGGATTGCCGAGAGGCCCTACAACGTCTGTAATATAGTCACCTTCATTCAGAAGGCACAGCTTTGTTGACGACAAGCCCACTTCCTGCACAACAATAGTGATAGTACCTTTCTCCTCGTCGGCATCGGCTATCGTCAGAGGCATACGCTCGCCCTTGCTGCCTACACGCACAATGACAAAATTGCCGGCTTTCCGGCTTCTTGCAATAAGCGGAGCCTCGACTTCAAAGAGAAATACCTTTTCGGAAAACTGTTCTTTACGGATAATCTTGTTCATAGTAAAACTCGGTTATAAGGTCTTACGGTTGTAGGGCTATGAGGATTTACTTTTGTTTTTCTGTCATTTATCAATCCTATAACCCTACAACCGTATAACTTCAATTAGAAATTCTTGTCATCAAGCATTTCAAAACCACAATAAGGCACAAGCACTTTCGGCACACGAATGCCGTCAGGTGTCTGATTGTTTTCTATTATCGCAGCCACGATGCGCGGCAATGCAAGCGCCGAACCGTTAAGTGTATGACAAAGTTCAGGCTTCTTGGTTTCCGGGTTACGGTAACGGCATTTCAGCCTGTTGGCCTGATAACTTTCAAAGTTGCTGACTGACGAAACCTCAAGCCATTTCTTCTGTGCGGCACTATACACTTCGAAATCATAACAGATTGCAGAAGTAAAGCTCATGTCGCCGCCGCAGAGACGCAATATATGGTAAGGCAATTCAAGCTTTATGCACAGCCCTTCTACATGAGCCAGCATCTCATTGAGCGATTTGTATGAATGCTCGGGCTTGTCTATGCGCACAATCTCCACCTTGTCAAACTGGTGCAAACGGTTAAGTCCGCGCACATCCTTGCCGTAAGAACCGGCCTCGCGACGGAAGCAAGCCGAATAAGCGCAATACTTTATCGGCAGGTCCTTCTCGTCAAGTATCACATCACGGAATATGTTTGTAACCGGAACTTCAGCCGTCGGTATAAGATAAAGGTTGTCCATATTGCAATGGTACATCTGCCCTTCCTTGTCAGGAAGCTGGCCTGTTCCGTAACCGGAAGCCTCGTTCACAACGTATGGAGGCTGTATCTCCAGGTATCCGCTCTTGCGTGCCTCATCGAGGAAAAACGCTTCAAGCGCCCTTTGCAGACGTGCCATCTTGCCTATATATATGGGAAAGCCCGCGCCAGTTATTTTCACTCCGAGGTCGAAGTTTATCAGGTTGAACTTCTTGCACAAGTCCCAATGGCACAAAGCATCTTCCGGCAGGTCGGGAATTACGCCGCCTTCCTTCACAACAACGTTGTCTGAAGCATCCTTGCCTTCGGGCACATCGTCGTTAGGTATGTTTGGTATAGTACAAAGCAGTTCGGTAAGTTTACGCTGCACTTCGGAAAGTTCGTGTTCAAGTGCCTTGGAAGTTTCCTTCAGCGTTGACACGCTTTCCTTTATCACATTAGCCTCGTCGGCTTTTTTCTCTTTCATAAGCTGGCCTATCTGAGCAGCCATTTTCTTGCTCTCCTGCAAGTTCTTGTCGAGCTGCTGCTGCGTCTGGCGTCTTTCCTTGTCAAGAGCCAGCACATTGTCTATCGCCTCTTTTGCGCCGTCAAAATGTTTTTTCTCCAGTCCGCGGATTACCCGCTCCGTTTCCTCTGTGATAAGTTTAAGTGTAAGCATATATTGTTTTTTTAGTTGACAAGTCACAAGCAGGCGAGCATACAGGACATTTTCCGGCACAAGCCCAATCGGTACGCCTGCCGCCTGCGACCCGCCTGTCGTCACATTGCCTGCAAAATTACAAAATATTCCCAATACACCGACACATAAAACGGCAAAAATCCCAAATCTCGTAAGAGAAATGGGATTTTTGTTGTTTGTTTGGAATAAATATAAATTCTGTGTATTTAAGCCTCGGTTTCAGGTATCACCGACACTACGCTCTTGTCGCGGCGTCCCTTGTGGAAGTTAACCACACCGTCAACCAACGCATAAAGCGTATCGTCCTTACCAATACCAACGTTTTTGCCTGGATTGTGCTTCGTACCGCGCTGGCGAACTATGATGTTGCCGGCGATGCACTTCTGGCCGCCCCAGATTTTAACGCCTAACCTTTGAGAAGCCGATTCACGTCCGTTCTTCGAACTACCTACACCTTTTTTATGTGCCATTTCTTGTTCCTCCTGAGTTTAAGCGATTACGTCCTTGATTTTAACCTCTGTGAATTGAGCGCGGTGACCGTTCTTCTTGCGGTAATCCTTTCTGCGCTTCATCTTGAACACGATGACCTTGTCACCCTTTACAAGAGGATTCACAACCTCACACACTACTTTTGCGCCGTCTACAGTCGGGGCGCCTACCTGTACTGAACCATCCTTGTCGACAAGCAGTACCTTGTCGAACTCAACAGCCTGGCCTTCTTCCACATTCTTCATGTGGTGTACGAACAGTTTTTTACCCTGCTCGGCCTTGAACTGCTGACCGTTAATTTCTACAATTGCGTACATTTATAATATATTAAACGGTTTTTTCCGTAAGGCGCACAGCTCCATGCCGTGACTTGTTTGAGCCTTTGCGGACTAAATCGGCTGCAAAATTACATCAAATAATCCGAACCGCCAAATTTTTTACATCAAAAGAATTTAACAGGCCACGAATGTTCAGTGTAATACATTACGGCTGTCATACAAGCCAGGATTTATGTACAGCCGCATGCCCAATGCCGTCACACTAAGCGAACAGTGAGCCGACCTGGTAGACCGCCGCAGAGACAAGCCACGCCAGAACCGTAGTGTACACGGCAGCGAATGCAGCCCAACGCCAGCTGCCGGTTTCACCTTTTATGGCTGCAATCGTAGCTATGCAGGGGAAATATATGAGCACAAACAGCAAGTAGGAGAATGCCGTGAGCGGTGTTATTCCGTCGGCCTGCATCTTCTGCCGCAACACGTCATATTTTTCCGGGCTGTCTGACGTATCGCCGGCCACGGTCTCGTCGTCAGCATAAAGAACGCCCATTGTCGATGCAACAATTTCCTTCGCGCCTACACCGGCAATCAGACTGACGTCGAGTTTCCAGTCAAAGCCCTGCGCGCGGAAAGCCGGTTCGATAGCCTTGCCTATCCTTCCTATATAGCTTTGCTCCTGCTGTGCCTGCTGGCCCAGGCTGTCATCGTGGGGGAAGTAGCCAAGCGCCCACACGATAACACTTGCCACAAGGATTATGCCGCCCATCTTTTTCAAGTATTGCCTGCCTTTTTCCCAGGTGTGGCGCGCCATGGCCTTGGCCGTAGGGAAACGGTATGGAGGCAGCTCCATCACGAACGGAGTATCGTCACCCTTGAGTATCCTGCTGCTGAACAGCCGGCTCATCAGTACGGCGAGGATTATTCCGATGGCGTAAAGCGATAGCATGACGAGCGACTGGTACTTGGCGGCAAAGAACGTGCCGGTAATCATTATGTATATTGGCAGCCTTGCGCTGCAGCTCATCAGCGGAAGAACGAGTATGGTCACGAGGCGGCTGCGGCGGCTTTCTATAGTGCGTGTCACCATTACGGCCGGAACGTTGCAGCCGAAGCCCATTATCAACGGTATGAACGACTTGCCGTGCAGCCCCATCTTGTGCATAAGTTTGTCCATGATGAAGGCTGCGCGAGCCATGTAGCCGGAGTCTTCCATGAATGAGATGAAGGCGTAGAGGATGAGGATTTGGGGCAGGAACACAATTACAGAACCTACACCGGCGATTACGCCATCGGCCAGCATCGCCTTCAGCGGCCCGTCAGGCAAGGTTGACTTCGTAAGGTCGCCGAGCGCGGCCACACCGGCCTCAATCCAGTCCATAGGGTACTGGCCGAGAGTGAAAGTAACCTCGAACATTATGTAGAGGAAAAGGAAAAACAGTGGGAAGCCTACATACCTGTTTGTTATAACCGAGTCGATTATGTGTGTGGTCTGGTACGTATCGGTCTTCGTGCCTTCCTCACACCCTGCCTCGTGCAGCGCGCCGTGTATTATGCCATACTTGGCGTTCATTATGGCAGTCTCGCTGTCTTCCTTCGTTTCCCTCATTATGTAGTCGGCAGCCTTGTCGCGTGCGGCTATTATGTCTCCGCCGTTAGGCAGCGACTTGGCAATATCCTCAACCTTGGCGTCCTTTTCAAGCAGCTTTATTGACAGGAAGCGGGTAGAATACTTGTATCTTATCTGTTCGTTCTTCTGTATTTCGGCCTTCACGGCGTCTATGGCCTGCTCGATATACTTGCCGTGATTCAAGTGTACGTGGCGCACACCGCTCTTGCCTGGCACGGGACGCCCTTCATAGATGTCAATTACCGTGCGGAAAAGCTCGTCCACTCCACGTCCGGTCTTGAACACCGTAGGAATCATGGGAAAGCCAAACAGTTCACCGAGCTTGTCGTAATCCAGCTTGTCGCCGCGCTGCTCAAACTCGTCGAACATGTTTAGCGCGCCAACAATCTTGATGTTCATGTCGACAAGCTGTGTCGTAAGGTAAAGATTTCGCTCTATGTTGCTCGCATCGATGACATTTATTATTACATCGGGCGTGCTCTCTATGATTTGCTTACGCACGTACAATTCTTCAGGACTGTAAGCCGACAGGGAGTAAGTGCCGGGCAGGTCTACGAGATTGAACTGGTATCCGTCAAACTCCGCGTGCCCCTCCTTCGCGTCAACAGTCACCCCGGAGTAGTTGCCAACACGCTCGTGCGCGCCCGAAGCGAAGTTGAACAGCGACGTCTTACCGCAGTTCGGATTGCCCACAAGGGCTACGTTGATAGTCCGGCTCTTCTTTACGGCGGCCTCGTGCAGCTGCTCGTCGGTAAGGCGCGCATCGTCGCCTGCCGCGGTTTCCGACACTCCCGCCAACCCAAGCTTGCGCGCCTCCTCTTCTTCAAGGCGGCGCGCCTCGTCGGCTGAAACAACCTCTATCATCGCCGCCTCTGAATGGCGCAGCGATATTTCATAGCCCATTATTTTGTATTTCACGGGGTCTTGCAGGGGCGCGTTTAGAAGCACGGTCACCATCTTGCCGCGTATGAAACCCATCTCTACGATGCGCTTGCGGAAGCCGCCGTGCCCCAACACCTTCACGATGACCCCTCTTTCCCCGGTTTTAAGTTCGGACAGTCTCATTGTCTACCTGTTTTTAAGTCATGCAAAAGTAACAAAAAACAATGACTTTCTTACATCTTTAACGCAAAATACCTATTAATGGTGATGCCGTCGGCCTGCCGTACGTTGCCGGGCGCAGCTGACTGAGTTGCAAAAGACCACTTTCCGCATTGCAAAATGCCGCATTTCGCAGCCTGAAAGGCGGCATTTCGGCATGCGGTTTGCAGCCTTTTGTAAAGCCCTGTAACACAGCTTGTTGCAAAGTCCAGTCCTATGTCGTCCGCCACTGATGAAAAAACAACTGTCCGGAGCCGTATGGACTAAACCATATCCGGCTCCGGACAGCCACCCTGCATACAGCCTTGCGACCACAGCCGGGCATGTACCCACCCCGCGCAGTACTAAATATTGAAGTAATCTTCAAGTTCCTTTTCGGCGCTGTTGTTGCTGTTCGGCAGGTCTTTTATTATTTTTCCGCCTTCAAGAAGCGCTATCCTGCCCGATATGTCTACTGTGTGGGTCAGGTTGTGGCTGCTTATCAGAACCGTTGCGCCAGTCTGCGCGTTGTACTCACGCAGAATGTTTTTCAGCGTATTCTGGCTCGACGGGTCAAGGAAATTGAACGGTTCGTCAAGGATGAGCAGGTCAGGATTGTTGAGAAGGGCTGCTATTATGCCTATTTTCTGCTTGTTACCGGCAGAAAAATTGCGTATAAGCTTCTTCAGTCCGAGTATTTCCCCATTCATGAAATGCTGGAATTTGTCAATCCTCGAGGCCGTCTCCTGCTCTGACAGCCCATTCACCTTGCCTATAAACTGGAAGTATTCTTCAGGCGTGAGGAAGTCTATAAGGAAACCGTCGTCAATGTATGCGCCGGTAAATGCTTTCCAGTCTTCCGATTTGGCAGGGTCGGTTTCCACAACAGAACCGTCTCCTGCCTCGTGACACATCGTGACATACCCTCCGTCGGCTTTGATTAAGTCGAGCAACAGACGGAACAACGTGGTTTTTCCTGCACCGTTATTGCCTACCAGACCTATCATGTCGCCGTCGTTTATCACGAAGTCAGGAATGTCGATAGCAGTTTTATCGCCGAACTGTTTTATAAGGTTTGAGATGTTTATTCGCATGTTTAACAAATTGATTAAGTGACAGGATTTGATTAAGAGTTAAGGACTAAGAGTTAAGAAAATATGCGGTTGGCATTACAATTATCAGGGCATATCTTCTTAACTCTTAGTCCTTAACTCTTAACTGGTTTACACAAGTCCCCTGCCGTGGCAGTTCTTGAACTTCTTTCCGCTACCGCAAGGACATGGGTCGTTGCGTCCGGGCAGTTTCTCCTTGTGTACAGGCTGCCTTCTCGCCTCAGCGTTCTGGCGCGTGTCCTGGTTGGCGGCTGCGCGCTGTGCCGGGTTCGTCAGGTCGTCTTTCTGCTCGGTGTACCGCTGGCTGCGCTGTTCCGGTGCCGCCTCGCGCACTTCTTCACGCTGTATCTCTGGTATCTGCGCCCTCATCAGCACACTCACGATGCGGTTGTTCATCTGGTTCACCATATCGTCAAACAGCTTCACGCTCTCCAATTTGAAGATAACCAGCGGGTCTTTCTGTTCGTAAGACGCGTTCTGTACGCTGTGTTTAAGCTCGTCAAGTGCACGCAGGTTCTCCTTCCAGCAGTCGTCGATTACGTGCAGAAGGATGGTCTTCTCAAACTGTTTTACCACGCTCTTGCACTCAGTGTCGTAAGCTTCTTTCAGGTTGCACGGTATATTGTAGACGCGCTTTCCGTCGGTAATGGGCACCATGATGCGCTCGTAACGGTCGCCCTGGTTCTCGAATACGTCTTTGATTACCGGCCAGCCTACAGCCTGTATGCGGTCTGTCTTGCGCTTGAAAGCCGCCATAGACATCTGGAAAGCCTTTTCGGCAAGGTTTTCGTGGTTTTCATTTGAAAATTCCTCGAACGTAAACGGACATTCCATTGCCAACACTTTGAGGAATTCGTCCTTGCAGCCTTCATAGTCGTTCTTGTCGATTATTTCAACCACACGGTCCCAAATGATGTTCGTTATGTCCATGCCGATGCGTTCGCCCATCAATGCGTGGCGGCGTTTCTCGTATACAACGGTGCGCTGCTTGTTCATAACGTCGTCGTATTCAAGCAAACGTTTGCGGATGCCGAAGTTGTTTTCCTCGACTTTCTTCTGTGCACGCTCTATGTTGTTGGTTATCAGCGAACTTTCAATCCTTTCCCCTTCCTTGAAGCCGAGGCGGTCCATCACACGGGCGATACGCTCGCTTCCAAACAGTCGCATAAGCTTGTCTTCAAGGCTTATGTAGAACACCGAGCTACCCGGGTCGCCCTGTCGTCCGGCACGTCCACGCAACTGGCGGTCTACACGGCGGCTTTCATGGCGTTCAGTACCGATAATGGCAAGTCCGCCTGCAGCCTTCACTTCAGGAGAAAGCTTGATGTCGGTACCACGTCCCGCCATGTTCGTCGCTATTGTCACGGCTCCAAGCAGACGTTCCTCAGTATGTGTGGTTCCGTCAGGGTCGGTTATAGTCACAGTGCCCGGTGTGCTTTGACCGGCTTCCGCAACGATGTTGGCTTCCTTCTGGTGCAGCTTCGCGTTAAGCACATTGTGCGGAATGTGGCGCATCTGGAGCATCTTACTCAACAACTCGGAAATTTCCACAGATGTAGTACCTACCAGACAAGGCCTTCCTGAGTTGCGCATTTCTACGATTTCGTCGATTACCGCATTGTATTTCTCACGTGCAGTCTTGTACACGCGGTCGTCCATATCGTTACGGATGACGGGCTTGTTTGTTGGTATTTCAACAACATCAAGCTTGTAAATATCCCAGAACTCACCGGCTTCGGTGATTGCCGTACCCGTCATACCGGCCAGTTTGTGGTACATACGGAAGTAATTTTGCAGTGTGATTGTGGCGAAAGTCTGGGTAGCCTCTTTCACTTTGACGTGCTCTTTTGCCTCTATTGCCTGATGGAGACCGTCGCTCCACTGGCGGCCTTCCATTATACGGCCCGTCTGTTCGTCGACGATTTTCACCTCTCCGTCCATCACAACATACTCGTCGTCCTTATTGAACATAGTGTAAGCCTTGAGCAACTGCTGCAAGGTATGCACACGCTCACTCTGTACGGCATAGTGATTTAACAGCTGGTCTTTCTTGTCAAGACGTTGCTGGTCATCAAGGTCTTTCTCGTTTTCAAGGGCAGAGAGCTGTGTAGTTATGTCGGGGAGGACGAACAGGTCTTTATCATTCACCTGCTTGGCGAGCCAGTCTGTACCCTTGTCTGTCAGGTCTACAGAATTCAGTTTCTCGTCAACCACAAAATACAAAGGTTCCACAGCCTCCGGCATTTTGCGGTTGTTATTCTCCATATAGTATTCTTCCGTCTTAAGCATGCCTGCCTTTATGCCTTCTTCTGAAAGATACTTTATAAGGGGCTTGTTCTTCGGCAGTGCCTTGTGTGAACGGTACAGGCTCAAGAAGCCTTCTTCCTGAAGTTTCTGGTCATTCTTTTCGCGGCCTTCGGTAATTTTCTGTTTCGCTTCTGCAAGGTATTGCGTAGCCAGTTTTCGCTGCACATCAACAAGACGTTCAACCAAAGGCTGGTACTCTTCAAACATCTGGTCGTCACCATTGGGAACAGGGCCTGAAATGATAAGAGGTGTACGTGCATCGTCAATCAAGACGGAGTCAACCTCGTCGACAATGGCGTAATTGTGCCTGCGCTGTACAAGGTCGGCAGGTGACACGGCCATGTTGTCACGCAGATAGTCGAAGCCAAACTCGTTGTTTGTTCCGAAAGTGATGTCCGCCTGGTAAGCTTTCCGCCTCTGTGGGGTGTTCGGCCTGTGCTTGTCAATGCAGTCAACGGAGAGGCCGTTGAACTCATAAAGCGGCCCCATCCATTCCGAGTCACGCTTTGCGAGGTAGTCGTTTACGGTGACAACGTGTACTCCGTTGCCTGTAAGCGCATTGAGGAATACAGGAAGTGTCGCCACAAGCGTCTTACCTTCACCGGTAGCCATCTCGGCGATTTTGCCCTGATGCAGTACCACGCCGCCGAAAAGCTGAACGTCATAATGCACCATATCCCATTTCATGTCGTTGCCGCCGGCCATCCAATGGTTGCTGTATATGGCCTTGTCGCCGTCAATACGCACGAAATCTTTTGTTATGGCAAGTTCCCGGTCGAAATCATTTGCGGTTACAACGATTTCGTCGTTTTCTGCAAAACGGCGCGCCGTATCCTTCATTATGCTGAAAGCGACCGGCAGCACTTCGTTAAGCGACTTCTCATATATGTCCAACACCTCTTTCTCCAGCTTGTCTATCTGGTTGAAGATAGTTTCACGCTCGTCGATTGGAGTGTCTTCTATTTTCGCCCTTAGTTCTTCTATTTGCTTCTTTTGCTCGTTAGCCGAATCCTGGACGTATTTCTGTATTTCTTTTGTACGTGCCCTCAAAGCGTCGTTGTCGAGAGCCTTTATTTCGGGATAAGCAGCCTTTATTTTCTCAACTACAGGCTGTATGAGTTTCATGTCCCTTGTAGATTTGTCACCGAAAAGTGACTTCAAAAATTTATTTAAACCCATTTCGTGATGATGTTTCTTCTTGTTATTAATCATTTCGTGTGCAGCTGGCGGTTCAACCCGCTTTTATCGCACCGTAATTGTTGATTTCCTCCTTTAATTATATGATGTCAGTACAACGGTGTCACCGAGCAAGCGTTTGGCGCCCTGATACGTATTGATTTCGCTATTGTCGGCGCAATGCGGTCGATGGTTATAGGTGTTGTAATGTCTTTTGCTGTTATTCCAGTGCCGTAGAATATTAGCGGGAACGGCATTGTACTTTCTTTCGACGTATATTGCTGGAATTTTTCCTCGTTCAGCAGTTTCCATCCCGGAGACACTTCCACGATAAGGTCGCCGCAGTTATTGGGATAAAACCATTTGCGCAGCCGTGAACTGTTGTCGTCGCCCGACAACAGAAGGTTCTTGCTTGTAAACACATTGCTTACGCCTGACAGCTGCATGAGGAACGTCTGGGCGCGGTTGAGCAGTTCGCTTGTGTTTATGCGCTTTTGCTCAATCAGCTGGATGTCGAGGTAAAGCTGGTTGTAGAAACAGCTTTCCACATACTTGTCTTGCCCGTAGATGGCGCCAAGATACATGTTCAGCAGGTTGGCTGTGCGGTTTACGTAAAACGTTCCGTTTGGAATACGGTATTTCGAGTAGTCTATGTCCTGTTCGTTGCAATAGCCAGTGCTTGTAACTACAAAGAGAACATTATGCTTGCCTACCTTGCTTTCGATTTGTGTGATGAGCTTTTCAAGCTCCTTGTCCAGCTGGATGTATTTGTACTGCAGCAGTTGTTTGTTGAGAACGTCCTTCTCAATTGGCACTTTCGCGTCATATACCAGCGACAGCATGTCAGGCACGTTGTCGGTTCCCATGCCGTTCGATGCTATGCACTGAAGGGCAATGTTGGTTATGTTGGCGTTGATATTGTCGGCTGTCAGTGCGTCTGTGTAAACAAGGTTGTAGCCCTCAAGCCATTGTGGGGCTTTCTTGAAGTAATATTTTGACGAGCACCAGCACTTGTTGTCCTCGTTGAACCATATCGCGCCATCGGCGGCATGGCCACCACCTATTACGGCGGCATCGCGGTCCATGGCGATGCTGTATACGATGGCAGCGCCTTCGGTTGCGATTTTAAGCTCGTCGTTGATGGTTGTCGTCGCTATGTTTTTAGGCGATGTGCGCTCTTTGGTGAATATGCCTTCATAATCGTTGTCGTCAACGCAGTTTACCTGTACCAGCGATTTCTTGTCAAGCCATCTGAAACCGGTTATGCCGTTGCTCGACGGCGACGTGCCGGTTGCGATTGACGCAATTGACGAGGCGCGGTCTACCGGGGCAAATGTATATTGCGCATTGTCATACACCGTCCCTTCCCTGAACAGCTTTCTGAAACCGTTGTCTCCGTAAGACGGCATAAAAGCCTCGATGTAATCAGTCCTGAGCTGGTCGATGGTGATGCCAACAACAAGCCGCGGCACAGGCCTTGACACTTGTGCTCCGGCAACTCCGCCGGTTACGGCGGCAAGTATGACAGCTGTTATATATTTGTTTATCATTTGTTTATTTTACAGGTGTTTGGTTTGCCTCACGGTGTTCCACACACATCGCAGCAGCAAAGATGATGCCAAAACATACATTCCTTCCGCATATTGCTGGAAAAAGCCACAAATGAAGAACACTGCCAGCACTGCGGCACTCAATGGCCAGAAGCGCGTAGGCTTGTTCTTTGCCGCCTTTTTTGCCACGCTGTATGCGAAGAACAACGGCAGCGGATTGAACAACAGGATTTGAAGGTTGGTGTTGGTGGCAGGAAGCTCGGAAAAGAACATCAGGAAGATGAGCATTCCGACACATCCGTCAAAAACCATGAGTATGGTGTCAAGCACCCAAAGCCTTTTCCTTGTCGCTATCTCAAGCAACGTCATTGCGGCCACGACGGCAAATATTATCCACGCACATGTGCTTGGACGCAACGGGAAACCGCTTTCAGACTGAAGCTGCGGACAATCAGTTATGCATGTGGACTGCTTCACCAATGGCCGTGCCGTGCCGTCTTTCCTTATTATAGTGGCTTTGTCGAAGTCATCCTTCAAGTTAAACGGAAGGAACTGACGTTCTGAAAGGGTCGTTTTCTGGTCGGCCTTGACCCCGAGAAGTAGGTCGTTTCCGAAACGCGCCCACGGCGAATCCCCGTTGAACGAGTGTATCATCTCACGGTATGAAGGGTAAACCTGCCCGTCGCCAGGGAAACTCACATGCCCCTCGATGTTGTTTACCAGTATGTCCCTCGCCCTCGTCGTACAGTTGTCGTAGAAGTAATTATAGCGGTAAACCCTGTTCTGCGGCAGATAGTTGTTGTCGATGGCGTCGCGGATTGCGGCTTTTTCCTTTGCTGAAAGGTTCAGTTCCTGTTGGTAAACGGGACGTCCTTCGTTTTCATATTCCATGCGGAAATAGTCGAAAGGCACTATTCCCATTTCATAATCGGTTCTTCCAAAAATGAAGCGCAGCACGAAGAAAGGCTGACTGAACGAAAACACTCCGTAATTTATCGCTACATCTATGCCTTTATTATAATCGGTATAGCGTATGGCCGTATGTCCGTACAAGCTGTAAACCTCGCCGCCCGGCGCGCAAGTCAGCAGGCTAATCTTTACGGAATCGTTGTCCACATCAGGCCGCGCACCCGGAATGGAAGCATGTATCTCGCTGCAAGTCAGCGAGATAAGGCAGATAATGGCCAACGCAAAGATATGTATTACGCGTTTCACGGTGCAAAAATACTTCATATTTCTCATTTCGCACACTATTATTCCAAAATTTTTCAATAATTTTGCAGGCTGTAAATCAAAGCGGGGCACACAGGCATTAAGGACTGCGCAGTGCCATACAGGCGGAAAAAACAAGGCCAATGCTGACGAGTCTTATAACCGGCTGACAATCAGACGCTTGCCTACGGCCGTGCAAAAGGTGGCCTTTTGGGCTGCAAAAGGCCGTGTTTCATAGCGTAAAAGACCGCCTTTCGGACATTAAAAGGCCGCTTTTTATGAAACGGTCAGTATGCGGCGCTTCCGCATGTCGCCAAGGGAAAGAGGCCCGCGGCTTATGTTTTGTGTGAGCGTGGTTCACGGCGTTAGTATAGAGATATTTGAAAAATATCTTTAACTTTTGGTTTATTTAACTGCACGCAGCCGTGCCGATTTGGATTTTTCAGAAAAAATGCCCATCTTTGCAGGCGATTTTGTCGTCCGTACCGGGCTTAACAGAATATTTGAATAGGAAATGAATTTTTATAAAAGAGCATTAGGCACCGTCGCGCTGGCGGCGGTTTGTATCATTCCCACAGCAGCCCAAAGTGGCACAAACTCACCTTACAGCCAGTACGGGCTTGGCTTGTTGAACGAGCAGTCGAGCGGTTTCAATAGGGGAATGAACGGCCTGGGATTGGGTTTCAGGGAGCACAACCAGGTGAATTACATCAACCCGGCATCATATTCGGCTTTGGATTCACTGACATTCATATTCGACGTGGGTATGTCTGGGCAGATAACGAACTTCGAAGAGAACGGCCAGAAAAAGAACGCGAAGAACGCTGACTTTGAATATGCAGTGGCGGCTTTCCGGGCCTTCAAGCATGTCGGAGTAAGCTTCGGTATAGTTCCCATGACCAATGTCGGATACAACTATTCAATAACCGGCTACTTGAACAGCAACAGAAGTTCCGGATATGTCAACACATACGCAGGCAACGGCGGCTTGCACCAGTTCTACGTCGGCGTCGGCTGGGAAATCGTAAAGGGACTGTCGGTCGGCGCCAACGTCTCTTACCTGTGGGGAGACATTGAACGCTCGGTAACAAACAGTTACACGGACAATTCAATAAACACCCTGTACAAATACTACACGGCTACAGTGAGCAACTACAAGCTTGATTTCGGCTTGCAGTATTCACTTAACATAAACAAGAAAAACGCCCTTACGCTCGGACTCACGTATGGACTTGGCCACAAACTCAACTCCGACCCGCAATGTATGGTAATATCGAACAACGCCATGACAGCTGTTGCTGACACCGCGTCGTTTACCGTCAACAACGGACTTGAGATACCAACTACGTTTGGCGCAGGCCTTTCATGGAACCATGCCGACAGGCTGAAACTTGGAGCCGACTTTTCATACCAGAAGTGGGGCAGCCTGAAGTATCCGGTATACAGGGTTGTGAACGAAACCCCATCATACGAACTTACGGACAACTATTATTCCGACCGATACAAGGTGACTTTTGGTGGAGAATTCTGCAACAACTGGGAGAGCCGCAGGTTCTTTGACCGGATACGTTTCCGCGCAGGCGTGTCCTATGCGTCTTCATATTATAAGGTCAACGGCATTGACGGTCCTGACGAGATAAGCGCCAGCATCGGCTTCGGCATACCGATAATAAATGCCTACAACAACCGCTCGATGCTTAACATTTCCGGGCAATGGGTTCGTTCGTCTGCCAAAGGACTGCTGAATGAAAACACATTCCGCATCAATATCGGCATAACGTTTAACGAACGTTGGTTCATGAAGTGGAAGGTTGATTGAACAAGAATAAAAATCTTTGAGCAACTTGAAGCTGATACCCTTCATACTCGTTGTCTTGTCCGCCTTTCTCGGTTGTCAGGAAAGGAAGGAGCACATTGCGCCGGCAGTCAATCCGAGAGACTCCGTCTCAACCATGGTTACCTATGGTGTCAACATGCTGGTATCCGATTCCGGCATGATGAAATACCGCATCGTGGCTGAATGTTGGGAAGTCAACCAGGCAAAGAACCCTTCACGGTGGATTTTCGAAAAAGGATTGTTCCTTGAGCAGTTTGACCCGAAATTCCATGTTGAGGCGTATATACAGTGTGACACGGCTTATTACTTTGACCAGGAAAAGCTGTGGGAACTCCACGGGCGTGTCCGCGTAAAGAACATTGAAGGCCTGCGCTTTTCAAGTGAAGAGCTATTTTGGGACCAGAACAAACACGAACTTTACAGCAATAAGTATTCGCGGCTTATCACCCCTGAAAGAGAAATGGAAGGTTCTTATTTCAGGAGTGACGAGCGCATGACGCGCTATACCATAACAAATTCAAAGGGAGCTTTTGTGAAAGGCGGCGTTGTAGAAAGCGAGGGCGACAGCATATTGACAGCCCCGGATACGGTCAAGGCAAAGAAGAGATTGCCCACTACACCGACTGCAAGGAAAACACATTGAATTTGTCCTTAAACTGATTAAACAAGAGATGGGAACAACTTTTTATCGGAAAAATAATTGTTTTTGTTTTCTTTTTTGTAATTTTGTGCGCTAAATTGCAATATGGTAATTCCTGTTGAATAAATTAAAAAAATAAATAATTGTAATAATGGCAGTATTAGGAAAAATCAGAAGCAAAGGTGTAATACTTATCTGCGTGATAGGTCTTGCCCTTTTTGCGTTCATTGCTGAAGAGTTTTTCCGTTCTTGCGACAGTGTTAGCAACGAGCGGAGGGCGCAGGTAGGCGAAGTTTTAGGCGACAAAGTCAACGTGCAGGATTTCCAGAAGCTTGTTGATGAGTACACAAACGTCATAAGGATGACGCAAGGCCGTGACAATCTTACCGATGAAGAACTCAACCAGGTGAAAGACGTTGTCTGGAACACGTTTGTTCAAAACGAGCTTGTAAACCATGAAGCTGAAAAGCTTGGGCTTAAGGTAACAGACCAGGAACTGCAGAACGTACTCAATGTAGGCACCAACCCGATGCTTTTGCAGACTCCTTTCGTGAACAGGCAGACGGGACGTTTCGATGCAAACCTTCTGAAACAGTTTCTTGCAGAGTACAAACAGGCACAGGGAACAAACACACAAATGGCCGACCAATACCGTAACTTGTATGATTTTTGGACTTTCGTAGAAAAGACATTGCGCCAGCAGTTGCTCGCACAGAAATATCAGGCATTGTTCTACGGATGTTTGCTTTCCAATCCAGTATCTGCAAAAATGGCATTTGATGACGAAAACCAGGAGAGCAGCATACAGCTTGCGTCATTCCCTTATTCTTCAATCAATGACAACAAGGTAAATGTTACAGAGAGCGACCTCAAGACAAAATACGAGGAACTGAAATCACGCTTCAGACAGTATGAGGAAACACGTTCCATTAAATATGTCGATTATCAAGTTGTTCCGTCACAGGCTGACCGCAAGGCTCTTGACAAAACAGTCAATGAATACATGAAAGCATTGAGGGATACGGCTGACCCGTCAGGTATAATAAGGAAGAGCGGTTCACTTATAGCTTACCTTGGAATACCGCAGACCAAAGCAGCTTTCCCGTCAGACATTGCAGCACGTCTTGACTCTATTGCTGTCGGAGCAACAACCACGCCTGTAGAAAACAAGTCAGACAATACCCTTAATGTAATAAAACTTATTTCAAAGACAGAATTGCCGGACTCTGTTCAGATGCGTGTAATTCAGGTTGGAGGTGCAACTGCTGATGAAGCATCAAAGCGTGCGGACAGTATTTACACGGCATTGAAGGCCGGTGCTGATTTCGAAGCTATTGCAAAGAAGTACGGCCAGACAGGCGAAAAGACGTGGATAACTTCCGCCCAATACCAAAATACTCCTTCAATGGACAACGATACGCGGAATTACATCCAGTCGATTAACACGCTCGGCGTGAACGAAATCAAGAATATAAAGCTCATGCAAGCCAATCTGATACTCCAGGTTACCGACCGCAGAGCCATGACGAGCAAGTATGTAGCAGCAGTAATAAAGAAGCCTATCGAGTTCTCCAAGGAGACTTACTCAAATGCTTACAATAATTTCAGCCGTTTTGTGAGCGAAAACCAGACATTGGATGCCATGCAGAAGAACGCTTCCAAATACGGATTTACAGTGAGGGAACGCACTGACGTGCGCAATTCAGAGCATTACATAGCTGGAGTGAGCGACACTCGTGAGGCTATGAAATGGCTGTTCGGTGCTAAGGAAAACGAAGTGTCACCCCTTTATGAATGTGGAGAAAACGACCACCTTCTGGTTCTTGTCCTGACTAAGATTAACAAGGAAGGTTTCCGTTCACTTGAGGACGAAAGCGTGAAGAGCTATATCCGCAACGAAGTCATACGTGACAAAAAGGCTGAAATGCTTATGGCTCAGGTTAAAGGTGTGAACAGTGTATCCGCAGCCAAGGGCAAAGGAGCAAAGGTTGACACCGTGAACCAGGTTACATTTGCAGCTCCCGTATTCGTACAGTCTACCGGCATGAGCGAGCCTGCGTTGAGCGGAGCTGTTGCAGCTACAGCGAAGGGCAAGTTCTGTACACAGCCGGTAAAGGGCTATGGAGGCGTATATATGTTCCAGGTAACAGACAAGAAAGCCCGTCCTGTGAAGTACGACGAGAAGGAGTATGAACAGCGTCAGCGCCAGAAGATGATGCGTTATGTCGGAAACTTCATGCAGGAACTTTACTTCAAGGCAGGTGTAAAAGACAACCGCTACATGTTCTTCTGATAATAAAAAGTCATAGCCAAGAAAATAAAAACCGGCCGGATGAGGCATTCATCCGGCCGGTTTTGTTTTGTGTTCACGTCCCTAAACAGATTTCTCACACGTCAATATATCGTCTTATCATAAACCACTTCAGGGTCAGGAGCACCCGAAATCATGTCATTGTATGCTTTTTGCAAGTCAGACTTGTCAATGTCGATGTCCCGGTTTACCGTCCTGTCCTCGTCTAAAAGCGAATGGGAAAACAGCCATTCATAAGTTTTTGTCATATACAAGATACGTGCCAGTGCTCCGTGTGATGCTCCTTTAAGCCAGTCAAACCTTAACCGTTTGTCGTTATTGCTTTCCTGCAACTGTTCAACCACGTCCTTCGAGTTTTTTATCGGAACTGCACGGTCTGCGGTTCCGTGCATAATCCAAAGTGGTAGTTTGCCAAGTCCGCTGACGTCTTTCAGTGTGCTTCCTCCACAGAGAGCCATGGCTGCGGCAACCTTGTCGGGATATGTTCCTGCAAAGTCAAGCGTACCATAACCTCCGAGGCTCATCCCTATGACATAAACACGCGTAGAATCCATGGCATAATGCTTTTTCGTCCACTCCAGCACGTCGTTTATCTTATCAGGATTCCATGAGCCTCCAGGATTCTGCGGCACTATGACAAGGGCTTCAATCTGCCGACCCTTCACTATGGCGTCCAACGGCCCGTAGCGTTTCACTCTGTTCAAGTTGTTCCCACAGAGGCTTCGCCCGTGCAGGAATATTATTACCGGGGTGTTTTCCAGAGAATAATAGTAATCCTGCGGTGTGTAGACCCAAAAGTCATATCCCCCGGGTATCGAGTCTTTCACAGGACGGAGAAAATCATATTGGGCAAATGCGCAATGGACGACACTTGCCGCGAACAACAGTGTAAGCACCAGTTTTTTCATCCTCAAATCCTTTCCAGCACCAGCCTTATCAAGTCGTCTATATGGCTTTTATATCCTGTGTCGCTCTTCCGGGTCACGCGGTTGGCTATGACCATGCAACATGTGGTGGCTTTGTGCCCCATAAGGCGTGCAAGGCCTGCAAGAGCCGAACTTTCCATCTCGAAGTTCGTTATCTTCATTCCGTTGTATTCAAAACTTTCTATTTTCTCGTTTTGGCGAGGGTCGGCAAGCGGAACGCGCAATTGCCGTCCCTGCGGACCGAAAAAGCCGCCGCACGCGACAGTCACTCCGCGCACCATGTCGCTGCCCGCTATACGTTCAACAAGCTCCTCGTCGGCATCTATCACGTATGGCGCAGGTGCGCAGAGATTGCCAGTCCATCCAAGATGATTGAGCAGTGCGCGCTCCATTTGCAGGTCGCACACGGCGTTGCGTCCGGCATAAAAGTTCAGCAAGCCGTCAAACCCGACTGACTTTACCGAACATACGAATGTCCCTTCGGGCGTGAAGGGCTGCAATCCCCCACAGGTGCCAATCCTTACTATTTCAAGTTGACGCAGTGTGTCCTTCTCGCGGCGTGTGTTGAAATCGATGTTGGCGAGTGCGTCCATCTCGTTGAGCACAATGTCGATATTATCGCAGCCGATGCCGGTAGATGTAACCGTTATGCGTTTTCCCTTATACGTGCCCGTCACGGTTCTGAACTCCCGGCTTTCCACTTCACACTCTTTTGTCTCGAAGTGGCTTGCTACGAGGTTTACACGACCGGGGTCGCCTACCAGTATCACTTTGCCGGCCAGTTGTCCGGGCTTTACATGCAGGTGGAATACGCTGCCGTCAGAGTTGATTATCAGCTCCGATTCGGCAAAATATTGTTTTTCCATAGCTTGTTTGTTTTTAATATTAAATATAGGCAAGGCTGTGTAAGCCGCCGTCCAATCGGATTTTCGGGCTTGCCAGTCCTTGCCTTTGCCGTATGTCGTGACTGCTGTCAGTCTGCAATGTTTTCCGCGTTGCGTATTTCCTTTTCAGCCTCGTGGATTTGATATTGCAGCTGTTCGAGTTTCTTTTCCGTTGACATTATATCGTCAGCAAGACGTTTTCTGGCCGACGCATTGCCATCCGAGTAGCTCCGGCGCATCTGGTCGAGCTTTGCGGCGATGTCTTCAGCCGACGCTTCCATCTGCTTAAGCCTTGCCAGACGTTCCCGGCTTTTAGGCGACTTGAAGTCGCTTACCGATGTGTACACCGTATTGTCGTTGACGACGAATGAAAATGATTTCGCCTTCACGGCATTGTTGCGTGTCAGCAGCGTTGCCAGCCTGCGGCGTGCCGCCTGCAGTTTGGCCTGGTCAGTCCATGTGTCGCTTATGCTTGTAATGTCGGCAAGGGCCTTCAGCCGGTCTTCGCCTATTGCTTCGCCGTCGTATGCGGTGCGTGTTTCGGCCGGCACAAAGGTGTATATGCACACCTTGCCCTGGGGCTGGCGGCGGTCTGTAACAAGCCATCCAATGTTGTCGAACTCGTCAATCACGCAATAATAGTCGTTTGCTTTCGAGTTGTAAGGCAAGCCTACGTTTTCAGGGCGGTAGAATTTTGCCGAGTCAGTGTTGAACCTTGTCACGTATATGTCATATCCGCCAAGCCCCTCCTTGCTTTTTGCCGCGAAGTAAAGCGTAGTTCCGTCGGCCATCATGTACGGATAATTGATGTCCTCGAACTCGCTGCCGAACTCGTCGATAAGCCTTCCTTCAGTCCATCTGCCTCCAAGCTTGTCTGAAGAATATATTTTGAAATGCCCGTCGGCAAAGGTCTTGGAATAGAATGCCTTGTTGCCGAACTCGTTGATGTACGCTCCGCCTTCAGGCGTGCTTGCGGTTTTCGTCAGTTCGCCGGTTGTCCCGATGCGGCCTGATTCCTTGTTGAGCGGTATTTTGCTGATGAAGTCAGCCGAATCCACCACTATGCTGTCAATGAACATCACCTGCGCCGTTGAAAGCAGCATCGAGCCATACAGTTCTTCAACGGCTTCCTCTTCATCGGTCATTTCCACTTCGGCATTTGCCTTTTTTGCGTTTTTCCTTGTTTGCGCCTGTGCCGCAACGCTGGTTGAAAGCAGCAGCAATGCCAATGATATGATTTTTGTTTTCAGCATAAATGTCTGTCAAATGTTAAATGTATGTGTTTTTATAATAAAAATATTCTTCGGCAAAAATAATAAAAATACACGATAATATGTTTGCCTTTGACTATAAATTATGTTTATGAATGTGACTGATTGATATAAAAAACGTTCGTTTTCAATTGAATTCAGTGCCAGCCTGATGCATCTTTTCCCTGCCGGACGGACTTTCCGTCGAAATCTTTTGTGTGGCATTTTGCAGGCTGCGGACTGGAAAGTCTTGACATTTTGTCATATCGGAAATTGCTTCCGTTTTTATTGAAATAGAGTTCCGCAAGCCCTGTCCGCCACGGTTTGCATGTCCATTTGCAACCGTTTATAGCGTAAAACATGTCCTTCCAGCATATAAAAGACAGCAAAACGCCGGGCAATATGCCACGTTTCGCCTCGGCAAACGCCGCCTTTCCGCGCAGTAAAAGTGGCATTTCCACGTCTTTTATGCCGTTTTTGAGGCTTTACAATGCTGATTTTCCTGCACACTTTGGCATTGCGACATGATAACATCCTGATAATACGGGCATTACTTTTGCACACCCACGCTTCAATTATTTCCACCTGCGGACTTTTCATCTCAAAATACTGCCCCTGTAGAACGTCAACGGAAAACAAAATGTAAGCATAACGGCCGATTATCAGACGATTGACAACTGCGCGTTTTTATCAAAATCCGGACACTTTGGAAACTTTATGCTGCCGCTTTATAAGCGGCCTGACGTTGTGATGGGAAAAGCTGCAAAACAGGTCAGCCACAGTGTCACACAATGCAAACACAGTGTGCCTAAATGTCAGTAATCAGCTTTTCATAATACAGGTATTGAATTTGGCACATTGTTTGTCGGTTGGCTTCTTGTCGTAATGACATTAAGACAACTTAAAAAAACAATAATACAATGATGCAAAAAGGTAATATAGGTGTAACGACGGAGAATATTTTTCCGGTTATAAAGAAGTTTTTGTATTCAGACCACGAGATTTTCCTGCGCGAGATGGTGAGCAACGCCGTTGACGCGACGCAGAAGATGAAAACTCTTGCGGAAAAAGGCGAGTTCAAGGGAGAGCTTGGCGACCTTACCGTGCGCGTTGCCCTCGACGAGAAGAAAAAGACACTTACAATAAGCGACAGCGGCATAGGAATGACCGCCGAGGAAATAGACAAATACATTAACCAGATAGCATTCTCCGGCGTAAACGACTTTCTTGAGAAATACAAGGATAACGCCAATGCCATAATAGGCCACTTCGGCCTCGGCTTCTACAGTGCGTTCATGGTGAGCGACAAGGTTGAGATTGTAACGCGCAGCTTCCGCGAAGGCTCGAAGGCGGTAAGGTGGAGCTGTGACGGCAGTCCTTCATTTGAAATTGACGATGCTGAAAAGGACGGCCGCGGCACAGACATCATACTGCATATTGCCGACGACTGCAAGGAGTTTTTGGAGAAAGCGCGCATACAGGGGCTGCTCAACAAATATTGCAAGTTCATGCCCGTGCCTGTGGCTTTCGGCAAAAAGACCGAGTGGAAGGACGGCAAGCAGGTTGAAACCGCCGAGGACAACATCATAAACGACATTGAGCCGCTGTGGACAAAGGCACCAAGCACGTTGAAGGACGACGATTACAGGAAGTTCTACCGCGAGCTGTACCCGATGCAGGACGAGCCGCTGTTCTGGATTCACCTGAACGTTGACTACCCGTTCAACCTTACCGGCATTCTGTACTTCCCACGCATAAAGTCAAACATCGACCTTCAGCGCAACAAAATACAGCTGTACTGCAACCAGGTGTTCGTGACTGACCAGGTGGAAGGCATCGTGCCAGACTTCCTTACGCTGCTGCACGGCGTTATTGATTCGCCTGACATTCCTCTGAACGTCAGCCGCAGCTACTTGCAGAGCGACGGCGACGTGAAGAAAATATCGACGTACATCACTAAGAAAGTTGCCGACCGCCTGTCAGCACTGTTCAAGGAAAACAGGAAAGAGTATGAAAGCAAATGGGACGACCTAAAGCTGTTCATCAACTACGGCATGCTGTCGCAGGAGGACTTTTATGACCGTGCAAAGGATTTTGCGCTTTTCAAGGATGTTGACGGCAAGTATTTCACTCTGGAAGAATACCGCACGCTCATCAAGGACAACCAGACAGACAAGGACGGACAGCTTGTTTACCTGTACGCAACCAACCGCGAGGAGCAATATACGTATATCGAGGCTGCACGGGAAAAGGGCTACAGCGTTCTGCTGCTTGACGGACAACTTGACGTACCTGCAGTGTCGATGTTCGAGCAGAAGCTTGAAAAGAGTCGCTTCATGCGCGTTGACAGTGACACGGCCGACCGTCTCATAGTAAAGGAAGACGCGCAAAAGAGTATGCTCGACGGTGACGACGCTGACAACCTGTCGGCCGCGTTCCGCTCGCAGATGCCTTCCATAGACAAGGCGGAATTCAGCGTTGAGGTACAAGCGCTTGGAGCCGACGCACAGCCTGTAGTCATAACCCAAAGCGAATACATGCGCCGCATGAAGGACATGAGCCGCTATCAGCCCGGCATGGGCTTCTACGCTCAGATGCCCGACAGCTACAGCCTTGTGCTGAACAGTGACCACGAACTGATAAAAGGCATACTGGAAGACGGGAAAACAAAGTGTGGTGACAGCCTGAAACCTGTTGCCGGTGAAATAAAAGGCCTTGAGGCACGCCTGTCGGCACTGCGGCAAAGCCAGGGAAAGAAGAAGCCCGAAGAGGTGACCCAGGCTGAAAAAGACGACGTTGCCGCCACCGAGAAAGCTCTTGAGGAACAGCGCAGCAAGAAGAAAGACATCATAGCCGGGTATGCAAAGGACAACAAGGTGATGCACCAGCTTATCGACCTTGCACTACTTCAGAACGGAATGTTGAAGGGAGCGGCTCTGGATGCGTTCATAAAGCGCTCAGTGTCACTGATTAAATAACATTGTCATTTACAAGAATACGGCCGTGGCCGCATGCAAGCACAGCATGCGGCCACGGCTTTGTCGTTTACATTTATCCTGTAAACCGGCTGCCACAAGCAATACTAACGGCGCAATATACCATAAAACATAAAAAAACATTGCCTGCCTACGTACAACCGGCAATAAAAAACACTATATTTGCCAATGCAGGCAGTTGCCGCATAATGACGGCATGCATGCGGCAACAAGACAAACCGGGAATCATGGAAAATAAAAACACAGTCAGAGAGGCGGCCGGCAATGCAATGCGGTCGGCGGCGGAACTGTTGAAAAAGTATTTCAACGCAATGCCCGACAAGGAAGACGAGCAGGAAACAATACGCAGCATAAGCGCCGGCGTTTCGTTCAGGGGAGCCACGCTGTGGGTGCTGGTGTTTGCAATATTCATCGCATCGCTCGGACTGAACGTCAATTCAACCGCCGTAATAATAGGAGCCATGCTGATATCGCCATTGATGGGGCCAATCATCGGCATGGGACTGGCCGTAGGCATAAACGACTTCGACCTGCTGAAGCGCTCCGTGAAGAATTACCTCGTGGCGACGGTTATCAGCGTTATTACAGCAACAGTGTACTTCCTGCTCACGCCGCTTGACGAAGCGCAGTCGGAACTGCTCGCGCGCACCTCCCCCACCCTTTACGACGTACTCATAGCCCTATGCGGCGGCGCTGCCGGTTTTGTGGCACTTGCTACAAAAGGAAAGGGCAACGTGTTGCCTGGAGTGGCTATCGCAACGGCGCTTATGCCGCCTCTGTGCACAGCCGGATTCGGCCTGGCAACAGGCAACCTGTACTATTTCCTTGGCGCGTTCTACCTCTTCTTTATAAACACCGTATTCATCAGCCTTGCCACATACATTGGCGCAAGGATGATGAAGTTCAGCCCAAAAAGCTTTGTCAGCAACGAACGCTATGTAAAAGTGCGCCGCTACATAATCATAGCGGTTGTCGTCACAATGGTACCGGCGGCATTCATGACATACAGCATAGTGCGCGAAAGCATATTCAAAACCAACGTGAACAAGTTTGTAAACGACAGGCTCGACAACGCAGGCACGAGGATAATATCATACGACATAAACAAAGACAGCCTCACACTGCGCGTTGTAGCAGTGGGAAGGGAGCTTACCGACAGCACTATCAAGTCGGCCGAAAGCGCAATGACCGCCTACAAGCTCGGACGTTACCGCCTGCAGGTGATACAGGGATATGAGTCTGACTCGGTAATGATGCTAAGCAACAAGCTTGCAAACATGCGCACATCGTCAGACAATTATGCAGCAATGTTCCACGAAGAAGCAAACAAGTCAGCATTCCTTCAGAAATCGCTCTACGAATACACAAAATACGGAGACATGGCGCCGACAGTGGCAAAAGAAGCAAAGGCACTGTTTCCGGGAACTGAAGGCGTAAGCCTGGCCGTAGCCAGCGAGGCTTCTCCCGACACCACTGGCATTATAAAATACGTAGTGGCAATAGTCGACATGGAACGGAAGTCGGCGCTTTCAGCCGGAGAACAGGAGAAAATGGGTAAATGGCTGCAGACAAGACTTGGTGTTGACACTGTACGCCTTATTGTAAGGCACTGACCGCTGACACAGTAGCCCGTAATATTGAACGGCGGGAACATCTGCCTCGGTGCGCAGGACTATTCCTTGTGATGGAAATAATAGTACCAGTACGTATCGCCGTATGTGTCACGCACATAAGACTCACGCTCACGTATATCAGCGTAGCTGCGTTCAAGTTTCTGGAAATCTGCATAATCGGCGTCCATTACTTCGTTATGGTACACCAAGGCAGGGTTAGCCCTTAGATGAGTGTACAGCGTAAGAGCCTCTTTATAATGCTTTGGCAGCGACGCCGAAGCGATATTGTACTTTTTCCCGACAGCGCCCACGAACGCATCCAAATTCTTGTCAAGCAGATAGCCGCAAAGGATATAGTCTGTTACAGATTTCCGGGCAAGGCCGTTGCGCTCGATATAAAGCAGATATTCCATAGTTTCCATGTCACCTTTACGGCGTATGCTAAGCCACTTGAATATGCGTTCCTCCGGAAAAAGCAGGCATCGCACACCACGTTTGCCCGGCAATAAGGCATCAGAACCACCCTCCAACGGATACTCGAAAAGACGCTCGCCAAGCTGCCGGCTCCTCGACAAGGCAAAAGCGCGCAACATAGTGAGACTTTTGTCGGCGTCTTCAGACTTCTCGCCAACGGTTAAAGCCTTGGCATAAGCTTCAGCACCGAGCAGCCTCTCAATACGCAGCCGGTAGTGAAGCACACGCTCGCCATTACCAAGCAGGCACACGCCAATGAACATGCAAGCCATGAACAGAAGGTTCTTCCATAGCGCAGATACGCTGGAAACGTCACGGGCCATCACGCCACGCATTCCCCTAAACCTTAAAGACAGCGACACAGCAACATACACAACTACCAGCAGCAATGCCAGCCACTGCCCCACACCGCCAAGAACGGCACCGCCGTCACCTTCACCAATGTCTGTCATTGCAGCCAATATAAGCAACGAAGGCATGTAAGTAAAGGCATGGCACACATCGCCCAAGCCTCCAAGCTTCCTGATGCCAACATGGACAAGATACAATACCGCCGTTATCACCACCGTGCCGACTACCGGGTCGTAACGCGTGGCTCCGCCGGAAAGGACATGCTGGGCCATCGCAAGCAGGTCAGCCTGGAAAAAATACAGATATGAAAAAACAAACAACACGAAAACAACGGCACACGCCGTTTTAAGCAGTGTGCCATTGTTCGCCTTATTAACATGCGTCATTTCAATTCTTCTTCAATACCACTGCGGAGCGTGCAGGTATATAAAGCTTCAGCCACTCCTTGTGGTCTTTCACATAAACAGGGTCATAATTCGTGACATGGGTCATCGTGTCATCGGCAAAACCGTTGCCTCCGAATTCCTTGGCGTCGGTGTTCAGCACCACATCATACGACCCCGTAGGCACAAGGAAGCCGTAATCGGTGAACGAACGAGACGGACTGAAGTTGAACACAAACACCAAATCGCCACGCATGAACGCAAGCACCTGGTCGTCGTCATTGTGCCAAATCTCCTGAACAGGAGTATTTTGGAAATTGCGGACGCTCTTTATAACCTTAAGCATCTCACGGTCAAAGTCGCCAAGATAATGATAACAAAGCTCATGGTTGTCCACCAGGTTCCACTGTCTGCGTGCATATTTATAACTCCAGCCGTTGCCTTCGCGTGGGAAGTCAATCCATTCCGGATGGCCGAACTCATTGCCCATAAAATTCAGATACCCGCCATTGATGGCCGCCGCAGTAACAAGGCGTATCATCTTGTGCAAGGCTATGCCACGGTGCACGGTCTCGTTCTCGTCGCCCTTCCTGAAATGCCAGTACATGTCAGCGTCGATAAGTCTGAAGATGATGGTCTTATCGCCTACCAGAGCCTGGTCGTGGCTTTCGCAATAGCTTATTGTCCTCTCATCAGGGCGGCGGTTTTTCACCTCCCAGAAAATACTGCTCGGTTTCCAATCCTCATCGCTCTTTTCCTTTATCGTCTTAATCCAATAATCTGGAATGTTCATCGCCATGCGGTAATCGAAGCCGAAACCTCCATCCTCAAACCTGGCCGCAAGCCCCGGCATGCCGCTTACCTCCTCCGCAATGGTGATTGCATCAGGATTGACCTCATGTATCAGCTTGTTCGCGAGAGTGAGATAACATATCGCGTTGTCGTCCTCATGTCCGTTGAAATAGTCTGCATAATTGCAGAAAGCCTCACCAAGTCCGTGACTGTAATACAACATTGATGTAACACCGTCAAAACGGAAACCGTCAAAATGAAATTCCTTAAGCCAATACTTGCAGTTGCTCAACAAAAAATGTATTACGTCATCCTTGCCATAATCGAAACAAAGGCTGTCCCATGCAGGATGCTCGTGCCTGTCACCAGGATAGAAATACTGGTTGGGATCGCCGGCAAGATTGCCAAGCCCTTCCACCTCATTCTTTACGGCGTGACTGTGCACAATGTCCATTATGACAGCTATGCCGTTGCGGTGTGCCTCATCTATAAGAGCCTTAAGTTCTTCAGGTGTGCCAAAACGGCTTGACGCTGCAAAGAAACTGCTGACATGATAGCCGAACGAACCGTAATAAGGATGTTCCTGAATGGCCATTATCTGTATGCAATTGTAGCCGTCTGCAATCACACGCGGCAAAACATTATCCTTGAATTCGGTATAAGTGCCAACCTTCTCCGCATCTTGTGCCATTCCTATATGGCATTCATAAATTAACAGGGGGCTTTTGCTTGGCTTGAATTTCTTTTTCTTCCATACATACGGCTCCGGGTTCCATACTTGAGCGGAGAATATCTTTGTGGTGTCATCTTGCACAACCCTCTGTGCCCAAGCCGGTATTCTTTCACCGCTGCCGCCGTCCCAATACACGTGCATCTTGTACAGGTCGCCGTGCTTCATACCCTTTTCCGAAATCTTGAGTTCCCAGTTGCCTGTCCCCTCAATTCTCTTCGCCTTGTATTTCTCTGTCTCCTGCCAATTGTTAAAATCACCGACAAGATATATCTCCGTAGCATTTGGCGCCCACTCCCTGAACACCCATCCGCGTGACAGCTTGTGCAGACCATAGTAATCGTAACCGCTGGCAAAACTTTCAAGTGTGCTTTTGCCGTCACGGGTCAACTGGTTGATTTTCCAAACGGCATGTTCATGCCGTCCGCGTATTGCATCCTCATACGGAGCAAGATAACCGTCATTGGCCACCAAGCCAATATGCTCGGGCTGACTGACGGCAGTTGAAGCTACATTTTTAGTCTTTGTGGATTTTGTCTTTCGTGTAACCATAATGCAAGATTTAATATCATGGATGTATTTTTAAGCCAACACCTTGAATATGGCCTTCTTTATCTCCGCCTTATCTGATATGCACGGAGCATGGCCGTCCTGTGGAAAGAATATAGCGAACTCACCCGGCTTACACGTAACATAAGTATCAGCTGCACCTTCATATTTGGTTATATCCTTCACCGAGTCATACGCCGCCTCAGGCAAACTGCACAAAGGCGTATAGCCGTATGTCTCTTCCGTGCTTAAAGGTATCTGGATGTCTATCATCTTCTTGTGGGTTTCAAGCACGGCAGCCTCTTTGGCCTTACCTTTTGCCGTCTGTATGTTTACAAACAGGTCTGTGCCTTTTATCTCATGCTTGCCCGGTTCAAGACTATCAAGGTCATTTGCCCTGACAAATTCGACAACGTCCCTGAACAAAGGGTTCAAAGACACATATTTCTCCAAGTTATCAAGCGTGTCAATTACCATAATATCATAAATTTAGAAGATTATTGAACTCTGTTCCCTAAAATATACATTCCCTGTAAAACGATGTTTCCGTTGCGGTCTTTCTCCACATACTTGCCATCGCGTAAATCATCCTTGTACGTACCTTCAAAGCGCTTTCCCTCCTTGTCCACCTCTATGGCCGCACCGTTGCGCTTACCATCCCGGAACGTGCCACGGAACTTGCTGCCGTCGGAAAAGTGTATTATCACCTGGCCGTCAAGTGTTCCATCCTTGAATTCGCCCTCATACACATCACCGTTGCGCTTTGTCAGCTTTCCGTGTCCGTTCTGGCGGTCGTCCTTCCAATAGCCGTTATACACGTCACCGTTACTCCACTGCATCACTCCATGGCCGTCTTTATCGCCGACAGTAAAATGGCCTGTATAACGGTCGCCATTGGCAAAAGTGAAAATACCCTCGCCCGTACGGCGTCCACGCACATAATCACCTTCATAAACGTCACCGTTCTGAAACTTGTATATGCCTTTGCCGTTTTGCACGTCTTCAAACCACTCGCCTATATAAACGTCGCCGTCCGCATACTTGTTCGTCCCGTGTCCTGAACGCAGGTTGTCAGCCCACATCCCGTCGTATGTAGTACCGTCTCCCCAATCGAAAAAGCCCTTGCCGTCCTTCTTGTCGTCCTTCCACTCGCCGTCATAGTAAGCACCGCTGCTGTATGTATATTTCCCCTTTCCGTTGCGTTTGTCCTGGTACCATTCACCGTCGTACTTGTCGCCGTTGTAATAATGCATTACTCCGTGTCCCTGCTGATAGTCCCTGAACCACAAGCCTACATACTTATTATTGTTAATGAAATAATAAGTGCCACGGCCGTGCTGCTGGTCCTGGAACCATTCACCGTCATACTTTTCCCCGTCAGAGAACGTGTAAACGCCATAGCCCTGGCGTTTGCCTTTGACATAAGATCCTTCATATACATCTCCGTTACGGTACACAGTCTTGCCTTTCCCATTTGGCTTGCCCGACACCATCTCGCCCTGATACGTGCCTCCGTCTTTTGTCTCACAAGAACCCAACGTTATCTTTTGGGCATCAACATACAAAGGAACGGCCAGCATCATCAAAACAAACAATATATAGTTCTTCACGATTAAGCATTTTTTAATTTATCACCAAAAGTAATGAAAATCCTTCATCTGGCAAAAATATTTCTTAAAAATCAGCCGCCCGACTGCGTTTATTGATAAATATTAGTATCTTTGCTAAAAATATTAAACCCTAAATCAAGGACATCAAAAAGGTTTACCACAGCAGGCTACGGCCTGACCTTACACAAATTTCATCAACTGGCAATACTCATGACGGAATCCAAAGAGCTTATACTTGCGCTCGGAACAAATTGCGACCAAGAAAAAAGCATATCACATGCACAAGAGATGTTGCGCAGCATGTTCGGAAAGAGCATCATATTCACTGAATGCGTATGGACCGAACCGATAGGCATAAAGTCTGACAAATTCCTCAACTGCCTTGCATTCACACATACACCGCACAAACTTGAATATCTTTGCATGGCTCTGAAACATATAGAGCAAGCCTGCGGGAACAGCAAACGCGCACGCACTAACAACATTGTAAAGATGGACATAGACATTCTGAAATACGGCGACATCACCCTGCATACGGAAGACTGGAACCGCAAATACATTGCAGACTTGATAAAGGAACGTCCGTTTTGACATTCCACTACAAAACAAGACCGTGCAAAATAACACATCACTTCAATACAGACAATCAATCAAAAATAATCCAACCATGCTCAATATCAGAATAATCGCACTGGCCATAGTCGTTGTAACCGCCATAAATATCCGGGCGCAAGAGTTCAACAAGCATTTCACAGACCGCACGCTGCGTCTTGACTACATCTTCTCCGGCAACAAGACGCGCCAGGACATAAGTCTTGCCGAAATGTATTCCATCCCACGCTGGTACGGCAAGCGGCAAAGGCTGGCCGACACACCGGTAGAAGGCAACGGGCAAATAACGGTGCGTGTGCACAAGAGCGACAGCGTAATATACAAAAACTCTTTCTCTACGCTGTTTCAGGAGTGGCTTTCATACGACGAGGCGAAAGGCCCGGCCAAAGCCTTCGAGAACGTATTTCTTGTGCCGATGCCCAAAGACACCGTTGACATAACCGTTGAACTGCGTGACAACAGAAGGCGGACAATGACGGAATACACGCACACTGTTGTTCCAACCGACATCCTTATAAGGCATATAGGAGAACGAAGCGTCACCCCGTATGAAACCCTGCAACAGGCTGCGGACACATCAAGGTGCATACACATTGCGTTCGTGGCCGAAGGATACACCGACAATGAAATGGGCACTTACATCAACGACGCACGTGAGGCGATGGAAGCCATATTCTCACACGAGCCGTTCAAGTCGTCAAGAAACCGTTTCAACGTCGTCGCGGTGAAGTCGGCATCGGCTGAAAGCGGCACAAGCGAACCGTCGAAAGGCATCTGGAAAAACACCTCGTTAGGCTCTCACTTCGACACGTTCTACAGCGACAGGTATCTCACCACATTAAATCTCACCACGCTGCACAACCGCCTTGCCGGCACGCCTTACGAGCACATAATAATACTGGTGAACACCAGCGAATACGGCGGTGGCGGAATACTTAACTCCTACGTGCTGTCGATGGCTCATCACAGGCTGTTCAAGCCTGTGGTTGTACACGAATTCGGACACAGCTTCGGAGGACTTGCCGACGAGTATGCGTATGACTTCGAGCAAATACCGATGTATCCGCACGACGTAGAACCGTGGGAACCCAACATCACCACGCTGCACAACTTCCACGGAAAATGGGAGGACATGATAGCTCCGGGCACTCCAACACCTACCCCCGAAAGCAGCGACGCCGCAACAATTGGCACGAAAATAGGACTTTTCGAGGGAGCAGGCTACAGCCTGAAAGGCGTTTACCGCGGAATGCAGGACTGCCGGATGCGCACCAACGAGAACCCGGAATTTTGCACGATATGCCGCAACGCGCTACAACGGCTTATTGATTTTTACACAAAATGAGCGGCTTTCTGCTTTTCCTGATTTTGTCGCTTGTCACGCCAGGTACTACCGGCAGCCAACATCGCGACAGCATTCCCGACAGACAGCTGTTGGGAATGGCCGTCGATTATTTTGCAAGTGGGAAATACCACGAGGCTCTGGTGCTGTTCATAAAGTTGGACAAGAAATACAAGCTTAATCCGCGCTTCATCGCATATACAGGCGTATGCTATTACCACGAGCAAGACTACGCCGCGGCCTGCCGTTATCTTGACAAGGCCATACCGTCGCTTGACATTTACTCTCCTGCCGAACGTGTGGTATATTACAATGCCGCAGCCGACAGCCACTTCCGTCTTGAGGAATACGCCGCCGCAATTCCGCTGTACGAAATGCTGACACTTGTATGCCGGAAGGCGGAAAAGGCCGACGTGTTATACCACCTCGGCTTCTGCTACATGCAGCAGGAAAAATGGGCGCAGGCGGCCGAGACATTTGCATCTTCTGCCGAATATTACAAGGCGTTTACGCCTACCGGCAGCGAGGCTCGCGTAAGGCAACTTGACAACATCATAAAAGGCTGTCTGCAAAAGGTGGCAAATTAGCCTGCAAAAGGCGGCAAATTACAAGACAAAAGGTGGCGTTTTGCAATGCGAAACGCCACCTTTTATAATTCCGTATGAAATGACCCTGACAGCAATGCCTTGCCGACGGCTTATATACCTGCACCGGCATTGACTACGAAGCGTATCTCGTCGTATGTTATCTGCGGACTTACGGCTGCTTTAATCTCGCCCAGACTGCTCGCGCCGGGATGCTCAAGCATGTACCGGCGCAGCTCGTCAATATGCTCTTGGGGTATCAGCTGCCCGATGTCAATCAGCCCGTCAGCCGCATATCGCGCCAGATGGCCGAACACAGTGCCAGCTGTAAGCCCGCGCTCGGCGGCTATCTGCGCCACAGTCATACCTTCCTTGAACATGTTGTAGCTTACTTCGTGCGTCTTGGCCTTCGGCGGCTTCTGCGCCTTTGTGCGTTTCCTTGTCTTCGGTTCCTCGGCTGTATTGTCCTCGCCAAGCAGGATGCGCGCCTTCTCCGCAAGGTAGTCGGAAACAGAAAAGCACACACCGTCGTCACACTCATGCTTCAACAACCCCACTTTCAGTGCAAGTTCGCCGCGGAACGTGGAGAACCTGTCGTCAAACTGCTTCTTGACAACCTTGTTATCCGTGCTGACCTTTGTCTTGCCACACAGGGTTACAAGCCCGGACAGCTGCTCCAGATAATACATCGCGGCCTTTGACACACGCTCCTGCAAGAACTCCGAGCCGTCAGACTGCTGCCCGACAATCCTCACATACTGCTGTCTGAACTTGCGCGCCACGTCGGTAAGCCCGTCGAACACCGTGCCTAACCGCTTGTATTCGGCCAAGAGCTTGGGCTGTTTGTGGTAAAAGTACTCGTCGAGCGTGCGCAGCAGCAGGTTGAACGACGACTGAAGCGGCTGAAAGTCAAACAGTTCATCGAGCAACTGTACCACGTAGGCACGCTGCATTGCCGACAATCCGTCGGCCGTCGGCTCTGTTCCGTCTATCGTGCTGACATAAGTGTCAAGCTGTTCGTCGCTGATTATGGCCTCACGTCCAAGCGGCGCGCTAAGCACAATACCGCCAAGCGTGCGGCAACGGCTGAGCGCCACGTATGCCTGACCGTGCGCAAAGGAGTGCGACGCGTCTATTATGGCATGGTCGAAGGTCAGTCCCTGGCTCTTGTGGATGGTTATCGCCCATGCCAGTCGCAGCGGATATTGACGGAATATGCCGTCAACGGTCTCCTTGATTTCCTTCGACACGCTGTCAAGCGTATATTTTGAGTTGGTCCACTCGGCCTTGTCCAAACTGAACTCGTCGCCGGTGTCCCTGCTTTTCACCACAATCTCATCGACATCTACCGAAACAACCTCGCCTATCATGCCGTTGAAAAAACGCTTTTCAGGGTCGTTCTTAATGAACATCACCTGTGCGCCGCGTTTCAGCACGAGCCTTTTGTCCGCCGGATATGATGTTTCCGGGAACGTGCCTTCCACCTCGGCGTCAAACTCGTATTCGTCCGTCGGCAGCGCGGCAAGCTCCCTTTCGTTGATTGCCTGCGCCTGATAGTTGTGCGTTACGAGGCGGATGTAGCCGCTGCCTTTCGGCGGAACAAAGCCGGGATGGCACCGGCGGTTCAGCTCTTGCAGCGTCTCGTCGTCAGCGCGGTTGTCACGTATCTTGTTGAGCAGTGATATGAAGGCCATATCTTGCTGTCGGTAGACCGTCTTCAGCTCGACGGTGCAATAACCGGCAGCGGCAAGCGCCTTGCTCGAAAAGAAGTAAGGAGTGGAGTAAACGGTAGAAAGCAACGCCCATTCGTCGTCCTTCACCACCGGTGCAAGCTGCTGCAAGTCGCCAATCATAAGCAGTTGTGCGCCGCCGAAGGGCTTGCCGTGGTCACGGTATCGGCGCATAACGGAGTCTATTGCGTCAAGAAGGTCGGCACGAACCATGCTTATCTCGTCGATGACAAGCAGGTCAAGCGTGCGTATAATGTCTTTCTTCACCTTGCTGAAGGTAAAGTATTTCCTGTCCCTTTGGTCGAAAGTGGTGCCCGGCAGGTATGGCGATAGCGGCAGTTGGAAGAATGAATGTATGGTTACGCCGCCCGCATTGATGGCCGCTATGCCAGTAGGTGCAAGCACAACGGTGCGCTTTTTCGTTTGTTCTCTAAGACGTTTGAGGAACGTTGTCTTGCCCGTGCCGGCCTTGCCGGTAAGAAACAGGTTCGCGCCTGTTGTCTCGACCACGTTCCACGCCAGTTCAAGTTCGTGGTTATCCATGTGTGGTTATGTTGCATCCTTGCGTCAGAACGCCTCCCGGTACTTGCTTTCGTCCTTGTCTTCAAGCATGCTCAGGTATGAGGCGTATCGGCTGGCTGCTATATAATGTTTGTCAACGGCATCAAGCACGGCGCATCCAGGCTCGTGCGTATGCGTGCAATTGCTGAAGCGGCAGTCTTTAGAAAACTTGAAAATATCCTTGAAATATCCGCAGATTTCGGAAGGCTCCATGTCAAACGTGCCGAAACCTTTTATCCCCGGAGTGTCTATCGCCCATCCGCCGCACGGCAGGCGCAGCATCTCACTGAACGTTGTGGTGTGCATTCCTGTGCCGTGAACCTCGCTTATGCCGGCAGTGCGCAGGTTAAGCCCCGGCACAAGGCTGTTGAGCAACGTACTCTTGCCCACTCCGCTGTTGCCGCTGAAGAGCGTTATCTTGTCCTTGAGCAAAGGTTCAAGTTCGCCAGCCACCGCATCGGAAACCGCCGACACCTGCTTGCAGGCATAGCCTACAGTCTCGTAAAGGTTTACCATCATGCGCTGGTATTCCATCTCTTCATCGGAGAGCAAATCGGTTTTGTTGAACACGAGCACTACCGGCACCCTGTAAGCCTCGGCCGAAGCGAGGAAGCGGTCAATGAAAGTGGTAGACGTTTGCGGACGGTTTACCGTGACTATAAGGAACGCCTGGTCAACGTTTGCTGCTATAATATGGCTCTGTTTCGACAGGTTCGACGACTTGCGGATTATGTAGTTGCGCCTGTCCTCGATTTCGGTGATGAAGGCTGTGCCGCTTGAATTTAGGACGAAAGACACACGGTCGCCTACGGCAATGGGGTTTGTGCTGCGTATGCCACGCAGCCTGAAATTGCCTTTTATCTTGCACTCAACCATCTGGCCGTCGTCGGCAAGCACGGTGTACCAGCTTCCAGTGTTTTTTACAACAAGTCCGTTCATATTTTTATAATTAAGAATTAAGAGTTAAGAATTAAGAAAACATGCCTTTACGGCTATATATAAAAAGGTGTGTTTCTTAATTCTTAACTCTTAATTCTTAACTTACACTGTCATTATTTCCTTTGTCTTGGCTTCCAGCAGGCCGTCAATCTTCTTGATGAACCTGTCATGAACCTTCTGCAGTTCGGCCTCGGCATCCTTCTCGTTGTCTTCCGAGAGACCGTCCTTTATGGCTTTCTTGAGCTTGTCTTTCAGGTCGCCGCGCACGTTGCGCACCTCAACCTTGGCCTTCTCGCCCATCTTGTTGCACTGCTTAGCCAAGTCCTTGCGGCGCTCTTCAGTAGGCTGCGGTATGCCGAGACGTACTATCTCGCCGTTGTTCTCGGGCGTTATGCCTACGTCAGAGTCCATTATGGCCTTCTCGATGTCCTTTATCATTTTCTTGTCCCACGGGCGTATGGCTATCGTGCGCGGGTCGGGCGTAGACACGTTGGCCACCTGGTTGAGCGGCACCATAGAGCCGTAAGAGTTCACCCTAACACCGTCGAGTATCGCCACGTTGGCGCGTCCGGCACGCACTCGCGACAGCTGTTCCTCAAGAAACATTGCCGCCATCTCCATGCGCTCCTCTGCTTCTTTCAAAGTTGCTTTTACGTCAATCATATATTTGCTTGTTTTGGTTTTCCGCAATGAAACTTTACGGTGTACAACGCTGGACAAAACGGTATGCACACCGCACATTACTGATTATCATTTGCAAATATAGCACAAAAAAAATGATTACCTGCAAAATCGCGGAAAAATAATCAAGTTGCACGCAAAAAACGCACACTTGCACATTGCTGTAAATCAGCGCACTTGCAAAAGGTCATGTTTTAGCGTCTGAAAGGTGGCCTTTTGCGCGCTAAAAGGCCACCTTTTACAATGCAAAACACGGCTTTTTGGAAAACAGCCGCCGACAGGGCGTTTTCATGGCAGTCAAACCAAATCACGCATATACGCAACAAACAAAGTGAGATATTTTGCCGTAAGACGTATTTAGGCTAAATTTGCACTGCAAAAAACAAGTCGATATGAACAACGAAGACACAATATGCGCGGTGGCGACAGGCCGCGGCGGAGCAATAGGCATAATACGCGTGTCGGGCGGCGAAGCGATAACCGCCGCCGACAGGATATTCAGGCCGTCGGCAAAAGACGGTCTGCCGCTTGCGCAGCGCAAGGCTTACACAATAGCATACGGCAGCATAATAAACAAGGAAGGCGAAACCGTAGACGACGTTCTCGTAAGCGTATTCCGCGCGCCGCACTCTTACACAGGCGAAGACTCTGTCGAAATATCATGCCACGGCTCGGCATACATCCTGCAACAGGTAATGCAGCTGCTCATAGACAACGGATGCCGCTCGGCAGAACCGGGGGAGTTTACACGCAGGGCACTGCTCAACGGCAAGATGGACTTGAGCCAGGCTGAGGCCGTGGCCGACCTGATTGCGTCGTCGACAAAAGCCACGCACCGCATAGCGATGAACCAGATGCGCGGCGCTTTCAGCCGCGAACTGTCGTCGCTGCGCGACAAACTGCTGCGCCTGACATCACTCTTGGAACTCGAACTCGACTTCAGCGACCATGAAGAACTTGAGTTTGCCGACCGTGAAGAACTTGACCGCACGGCGGAACAGATAGAAGGCGTAATATCAGGGCTTGTCTCGTCGTTCTCCATTGGCAACGCGATAAAAAACGGTGTGCCCGTGGCAATTGTCGGCGAAACAAATGCCGGAAAATCAACTCTGCTCAACGCACTCGTAGGCGAAGACCGGGCGATAGTGAGCGACATACACGGCACCACGCGCGACGTGATTGAAGACACCGTAACAATAAACGGCACGATGTTCAGGTTCATCGACACTGCCGGCATACGTAACACCGATAACACAATAGAACGCCTCGGAATAGACCGTACATTCAAGAAAATCAGCCAGGCAGACATAGTGCTTTGGATTATCGACTCAACAGCCGAGACATCGCATACGGAAGAACTCGCCTGCCAAATAATGCCCCTGTGCAAAGAAAAACAGCTTGTTCTCGTCTACAATAAAACGGACATTACCCGGCCTACTTCACATTCAGCAATCTCAAACATCCCCGAAGGCACACGCGAAATATCAATCTCCGCCAAACAAGGCACCAATCTGGATGCGCTCAAACGCATTCTCATCGAAGCAGCCGACATACCAGAAATCTCGTCAAGCGATGTCGTCGTGGCAAACATCCGTCATCACGAAGCACTGACCAGCGCGCTAAAAGACATCAAGCGTGTACGCCACGGCATGGCCGAAGACCTGCCTTCAGACCTTGTCGCACAAGACCTGCGCGAATGCCTGCACCACCTTGCAGAAATCACAGGCGGCGAAATAACCAGTGAAGAGACACTTCAAAATATCTTCAAGCACTTTTGCGTCGGGAAGTAGATTCTGCGTGGGAAAGTGATTTTTTGCAAAGAAAAGCATATCATCTGCAAATATAGCTCGTTAATCACATCATTTCAAGCATTTAAAATTAAGTTGATTTTTGTAGATTTTTGACTTTTAACTTCGATATTTGCAGATTTTCGCCCGTTTTGTCCCCCATCTGTCCCCCGAGATAGTCGAAAATAGCCGAGGGACAAAAAGATTTCATGGGTGGTGATTTACGCTTTCACATGTTATTTTGGAAGATATACATTCCAACTTATACAATGTAAAGCTCCACCTTCTCTTGCAATCTCGGCCATTTCTATTTGACGGATATTACAATCTTGGAATGCTTCATGAATGTATTGTTGAGCGATTGAATCTTCTTCAATGTTGAATTTAGGCATTATGATGTTCTTGCCAACTTGCAGGAAGTTGATATATGCCCAGTTTAGATCATAACAAGGTTTATCAACTTTGCCATTGAAACGCATTTCTGTCACTTCAAAGCCTTAACTTTCAAGAATCCGACGGATGGATGCAGCTTCTTCTGGATAACAATCACCATGATTACCCATCAATATTCGATTATCACCACACCATTTGATGAAACCATCAGAATGTCCATATACATCGTCTTCATGTGGAGTCCAAGGGATAATGATGACAGGGTGGCCAAGTTCGGATTCCAACAAGAACTTAAAATTCATATCTCCCTTAGCATATCCATTTTCAACAAATACCTTATCAGTCATCACAATATATGGACCGCATGGCACCATATTACCACCATCAATGATAAGATTAGTTAAACGATAACTAATACCCATACATCGTAACACTTTTGCAGCATCGGTTATGGTTTCTATATAACTCTTATTCTTTCTCTTCACAAGATAATCGGGATAATAGCGATATTTCAAGAACTCATTTTCACCCAATTGAATTGGCATATAGTCGCGAGCCCAATAATCATTTGTTGATTTCAGTTCTTTGGACTCAATTCCCATTCCATTAAGCAAATCCTTCAGACGCTGATAAAACTCAGGATGTCCCTCTTTCTTGTCTTTTAACCAAGGGGAGAAATATACCACATTGGTAACCTCATCATGAATAAATGTCTCACAACGTACAAATCCATATTGCTTCTTAATAAATGACGAGAATTTTCCATACAAACCTTCACTTTTAGGGTTTTCATGATATTCACTTAGGATATAATTCACCTTGCCCTCTACTGTTTGTTTAGATGTAAGTAGATTGATACGAAATTCACGGATGTATCCCACCATACCATTATCATGCTCCACAAGAATAGGTAATTCGTTGCCAACGCCAGTAGCATCATAGCATCTAAACAATTCTGCACAAGCCCATGGTCCATTTAAAACTTCACAGCCGTCTTCACTAATCAACTGACGAATAAGAATACCACCAAAGTATGCGTTATCATCCAAGACATACTTCTTTACATTCTTTCCTTTGCTATTAAGTCTAAACTCACGCTTAATACAACTAACAAAGTTAAGATCTATTCCTCCAAAGTCATTGATATACCAACATAAAGGTTTTGACTCCCGTGGATGCGTGATGATGTCACGATGATTTTTATAGTAGAAGTAAAACTCAATCTCTTTAAAGAGGTATCTGATATTTCCCTTCTGAATAGCAAAACAACTAAACAGCATCTTTGCTATTTGTTCAAAGCGTAACTCTATCTCGGCAGTGTTCATACCAGTATCAAGACTCATTAACTGGCGAAGTTTGTCTATAATATTCATATTATAGGATAACATCTTGTTTAAAGTGTATCATTATTAGTTTACGGTAGCCATTTTCTTAACAATATCCAAAGCTTCTATCACATTTCCTTTCTTCAATTCAAGAAGAGATAGATAAATAGTGTTCATTCCTGGCCTGTCTTTGTAAGGTGCAAACTTCTCTATGTACCTGTCAACCCAATGATACTTCATAGCGTTACATTTCTTAATATTCTTATCAATCTAAGCCAAACTCTCTTTTATTGCTCTTTGAATTTCTGGCAACACCTTAACTATTGCTATACTATTCTCAATCTCTTTTAAAGGATTTTGTGTATATAACATCTTAATAGCAGATATAAAGTTTTCTTCCTTCAAATGAACAAAGGCCAATCGCTTTTCGTTGGAGTAAAGATTGGTTTTTATACAGGTTTCCATTACATCCCTTATCTCTAATAAAACATTGGGAAGATCATCCTCTCCATATGGCTTTGTTAGGTATCTCTCCCAATAAGAGCCAATCCTTGAAGTATATCCGTATACTCTATCGATAATGGAATAGCAAATAATATTCATTCTTGACAATGCAATAGCTCGCTCAAGTGGAAGTGAAGAGTTGAAATAAAGTTTAAGTGTACTACATAAATCTAACGACATATATGTAATAGCAAGCATGGCTTCTGAAGTAGGCAATATATCATAACAATCAGATAAATCTATCTTATATTCTGCTTGGATTTTCTTGAGAATATTTGGCCATTTCAATAATTGTTCTTTACAATCGCCAAGAGTTTTAGATTGACTAGCAATATTCCTTGTCATTGCTACATTCATTTCTGCCAATTTACTTTCCCATACATATTGATCAATAGAAAACAGAGGCGGAAGTATGGGATGTAGTTTCATCAACTCGTTCCTTTTCTTTTGAACCAAGTAATAATCCAGTATCTCAGTAATGCAATTTCCCATCATTCTAAAGATAATCCCGAACTGTTCATATCGATTAACTTCTTTCTCAATGGTGATTTCCTCAAGTTTTAGTAATTCGCGAGGATTACCCCCTTTATCAATTTGATAATGCATAGTCAAATCCCTTTCGTCTTTATCAGTGATAGAACTTTCTGCATACTCTTTAAGTCTATTTGTGATGGTTTCAATATCATTGTCGAAAACATCATTTTCTTTAACCAATTGATAATTCTTAATGAATTTACCCCACATGCTCCTTCCCTGCTTATTATAGCCCCAAAGGGCTTTATAGCCTTCAATAATATAAGAATTTACATATTTGAGATGAGCCTGTTGTTCCCTTCTATCTGTAGCCTTTAATGCACCCGACAAAGAAACCAAATAAACAGAATAGAAATAGTTCACAAACATCTGTATGCATACGATTTGCATACAAAACTCTTTTTGTGGCTGCATTAATGAGCAATCCTTACTTTCCAAATATTTATAGATTACAAAATACTTAGGAAGCATATTCTCTGCATTTAGAAGAATAATTTCACCCGTCTGAGCTAGTAATTTTGATTTCCGCACCATCCTTTATCATTTTCTATTAGTCATCTAAACCACACCACTTACGTAGTTCTTTTATTACAATTTCATCCGTGAGATAATCTTTATGAATATCAAATGGGATAAGCTTTATTTTCTTTCCTGGTACAATATTAGTTAAAGAATTTTTTATTTCATCATAATTACATTTTGGAAGTGGAATGAAAACAAGAAATTTATAGTTCTTTTTTAGGGATAAGGTAAATGAAACAAAAAAACCTTTAAGTCCCTCATTTTCTGACATAAAAACGCCATCTGGACATGAAACATTCTGCATTGTCCATAACCTTACGGGCAACTGATTATTATCAGGATTTAATATCACGTTTCTAAAACAATCATAGTAACTATGGCTTAATAGCGTAAAACCAGTTTGGGCAAACAACAACAAATAAGCATTTTTAATGATTGCAGCTTCAACTCGTTCTTGTTGATGTTTCAGTGGAGCATCTTGCAAATCAACTATGGCATTAGGAACTAGTTTGTTTTCACGAAAATCATCCCATACTTTTGGGTTGTTACGTTTTGTGTCAACAACCAACTTAAGGTCTTTGTTCTCTCCCACTTCCAGTTTTGCATTCAATCTTTGACCGTCTACCATCACAGACACCTTACGATCGGTATTAGGAAGAAACTCCTGTTGTTCACGAGCTTTTAAAGCCTCTTGCAAATGAACGTCTATCAAAGCACCACAATTACTATTGCATTTTCTACATGTTAAGGTTATGCGAGAGCCGCCAAGAGATGCTTGTGGAACATCTTCTTCTGTTAGCTTTGATATTTCATATTCATTAAATGGTGAAAAACACTCTGGGCAAAGAAAATCACCATCTGGAACTTTAACACCTATTCTTCTGAGAATCTCAAGATTTGTTTTAATCCTTGAAAAATGATTTTTTGTATTCATTGCTTACTTCTTATTAGTTTAACAACTACTTATAGAAATCCTTCTTTATGAAAAAAAGCACAAAGTTTCTCCGCTTCTTCCTGCAACTTCTGCGGATTCTGCTTGCCGAGTTTCTTCAGATTGAGAAGTTTCCATTGTACGGATGGATAATCTTTGAAATATTCAAATTCATATTCGTCCCATTCTGGTTGTCCAGATTCGAAACTAATCAGGAACTTCTTATCCGCTTCTGTCATCAACGACATGACTTCAGAAATGAGTTTTGTACGGGTTTCTTCAAACTCCTCGTATGTAAAAGGAATATCCGTCATACCTGCAAACTGATTTTCCATTGCTTCTCGCTGGTCAATAAGGCGTGGAGCAAATGACTCATGAATCGGTCTGTCGCTACCAAGCAAGCAGAAAATGAGTCCTTCGCGGCAATCGCTCAAAGGAATATCCATATACTTTACATCGAACAAATCACGAGGATGTTGGCGTGAAAGTGCTGCTGCAATCTTGCCACCATATAATTGAGTTAGGGGCACAACATTTGCCTCACAAAAGAGTGAAAACTCTTCCTGTGCCTTTTCGCTCAATGGTATTGTTTGAACATCACCACCTATAATTCCTCTCTTGGTCTGGTTAACCTCTATCTTCACCTGCCTACCTCGATATTCGCACAACAGTTTGCAGGTACTGAAGTTTGGGACGATGTGCATTCCTTTGAATGCTTTCTTTGCCTTATCTGCAATGGCTTTTAGATGCAAATTGATGTCATCCAAACTTGTCTGACGGTCAGCCAATGGGATATAGGTCAAATCAATATCTACAGAATAACGTGGCAGGTCCTTCAAAAAAAGATTGATGGCAGTACCACCATGTATGGCAAACACCTCCTCTTCCATCACTATCGGAATAAGACGGAGTAGCAGTTCTACTTTCTGAGCGTAAACACTTGATTTTATATCATTCATATTCTGCAAGTTCTTTGAATAATAAACCTTTTATACACTTCTTGTTACCGAGATTAATAGTTCATAATAATCTCGAGCATTTTCTTTTGATGTTGAACCATATCTTCGACATTCCATTCTAAACCAAATAGACGCTTAATATTTTTGTTCTTAATTCCTGCATCGTAATTATCCTGACATATCTGTAACATAATTCGGAACTTTAAAGAAGCTACACTCACTGGGTTTGACTTTGTATCAAGATAGCGATTCTTTTTATCAATTGGATTCCAATTCGAACCAGAACTATTTGCATCAGACCCTATCATGGCAAAATTGCCAAAGCAATTTATATCTTGCGTACTAATTGGCATATCATCACCAGCCTTAGCTTGTGGATAATAATGTTCCAAACTTTTTCTAGTTCGTGAGAAATAGAAGTTATTGAAAACATCTAACTCAAAGCCACTACAACCTAATGCTTTGAAAAAGTCTATTCTATTACGAGAGTCCTTCTTTGCTTTGTTTCCACGAAGTTCCTCTGCATATTTCTTCCAAATTTTATAATCCGTATAGTTAAATACGTAAAGAGGTATATTGCATGAACCAATAGAATAAATACTATCAAAATCTCGCTCAACATCTTCTAATTCAACGTTTAGTTCACTTCCATTAAGAATAGTATCATCAAAACTATTAGGTTTGGGCTGATTCATATCATTGAGCTTGCTCGCATCAAGATACACATCGAAGAAATATTTATCTGCCAGTTTTCTTAAGAACTCCACATAGTTATCAAGGTCACAATCCTCGAACAAATGGTATAAACAATAGAACAGATAGTTCTTTCTTTGTTTGGGTGTGAAAGCGACTTCAAACATGGAAAGTAATTGGATTACTTCGTTTTGTTGTGCTTTTCTATCCTCATACAAATCCTTTAGATAAGCAGCCTTATTACCTTTCTTATAATAATATTGCAACTTCCAGGGATTCTCTAAGGCTCTGTCTTCTCCATTTGCATGATGAATCACATAATTATCAAGAAAATATTTAGCCAAGAGGAGATTGTATGCAAAGTCCTTAACGAACTCTGGGGTAAGATTTACCTTCTCGAACTCCTTAATGAGTTCTTTATCGTCAAGCGTAAAACTCAAAGGATCGAAATCATCTTCATTCCACGACCTTGTAATTTTCAAGACAATCAATAGAAAATTCGGAAAGTCTATTATCGGTTGGAAATGATCGTTATTGTCAAATTCTCCATATTTATCTATCATTCTTATAGGTGAATATAAAAGTTCTGAAATAGTTTTTATACCTAATGACGAAGATGAGCCTACATTAGAACTAGGAAACTCGTCGAAAGACTCTATAACAAAATCTTCCATAGTTTTACCAAAGACATTTATATCAGGAAGTTTCTGTTGAATATAGAAACCCATGTCGCTACAAGCCTCCCATATACGACTAAACTTCTGCATAGCGTCGTCATCACCTGTTAATTGATTGCTGAGTTTAGCTTTTATTATCTCATGCTTTTCTAACTGCTCACCACGAGAGTTCATAACCTCAAAATAGTGATTTAAATCCACATCTTTCGGCACACGATAGTGAATGATATGTACCTTGTTCAAGAAAAAATCCTGGAATGCTTCCATGTCAGCCTTCTTTTCGCCAACAATGTCTTTGAGTGCTTCCTTTGCATAATTGAATCCGTCAACAATACCCTGATCTTTTTCTTCACTAAACTTAGGCATTTTCTCTATTGTCGTAGCAGAAATCTTTCTTGCAGAATAAGTAAGATGGTTCCCAATCGTTTCAATACCAAAAGCCTTCAAGATAATGTAAATTGTTGTCAGACGCTGTTGACCATCAATAACTTCATAGATATTCTCGTCACGCTTGTATGTGACAAGAGTACCGATATAGTAAACTGACTTCGTCATCGAATCATATACATCATTTATCAAAGCACGTATTTCTTCACGTTCCCAAGCATAATTACGCTGATAGATAGGTATTTTGTATAAGATAGATGTCCCTCTGTTCGAGAAATAGATGTCGTTAATCGAACATTCTTCAAGAATAGTTTTCAAATCTTTCATAGCCATTATTATTTATAGAAACCATTTAATTGGAAGAAATACAGATAGTTTTTATACACACCATCTTTTTCATCCTTAAGATTCTTCAATATTTCACCATTGCCACTATACTCACAGCATTCCTGCGCCCAACCATCTTTAATGTCCTCATTAGAAAGCGGATTAAGTTTATCTGCCAAAGCACTTAGTAAAGAGGCTGGCGTATCTTGTTTAGCAATCAGCTTATACATATTGAATGTATTAATTTTATCACTCCACCCCATAATATAATTCTGTGCAGAAAGCCAGCCGAGGTTGGAGTATTGCGCTCTCAATGAATAAGCCCATATAAACGCATATATAACAAATTGTTCAAATAGTTCCATATCTTCTTTCGTCGGATATGTTTCTGGACAAAATCTATCAACATAAAGTAGAACAGAGGTATCAAACATCAGACGTGCTATGCCATTACCTATACCTTTTTTGAAATATCGATCCAGAGTTTTAACTATAATATTATCGTTGATATAGAACCCCTCATACTTATTGTTGTTCTGTATATCCTTGAGTATATTATAGTAGTGTTTTGTATATTCAAAGAATGGCTTGCCTGCAATTATTGGTGTGTTCAGCTGGAACGCATTTACATTTCGAGTTCCCGAAACAAAAGGCATAGCAGAAGAATTAACCATGTCAGCATAGCAATAGGCACTCTTAAAGAATTGGGCATAAGGTGTCCTTGCAGAACGTGTAATACCTTTGAACATCTGGATGTTATGCTCATTTAAGACATTGGCTTTGTTGCCACTTACCCACTCTTTAATACGATATAGATAATTACCAAAGAAATCGGCTAAACCACTTTGTGAGACCTGTTCCCAATCCTTTACCATCTTTTCTGTTTCTTCATCACTAATGTCATTCATTTCACGAAGATGGTACGCTTTCAGTAAATCATGAGGGTAAAGAGCCTTACCTCGAGCATTTTGAGAATCAAAGAATTGGAACGCTTCTGATACATCGGAGGTTATCACAACTATCAACTCACACCTATTCTCAATGTACTCCTTAAGACGTTCCATTTCTCGTTGATGTTCTATAGCTGACTCGCTTTCCTCAGATTTTAATCCAACCCTTCGGTAAAGTGCATTATAATTGTTAGCAATGTTATGGTTATTGTGTTCATTATCATATATCTTCTGTTGCAAGAACTCTATACCTTTTTCTCCTAATGCTGTTAGAAGAAGTGAGAACGTTATTGTTCGTTGCTGACCATCAACAATATCATATAGGTTCTTACCCTTTGCTTTATGAAGGATAAGTGTGCCGACTCTGTATCTTTCTTTGTTGCTATTCTTTGCATCAATAATATCATCAAGCAATTGAATGGCATTACGAGCAGTCCATTTGTATGGACGTTGATAAATAGGCACACACAATTTTACGCCTTTGATTGGCTCCCCGTTATCCGTTATAGTTATGGTTTGACGAAGGAGTAAATCACCTATAGTAGTTATTGATAACGTCAAATTATTCATATTCTGCTAGTTCTTTAGATATTGTCATATTATACTTATTGATGTACTTTCCTGTTGGAGTAATCATAAACCTGGATGTGCCAAGATTAATATTCTCCAGTTTCAAAGCCTTATACCAGGCGTGGCCAGCCTTTTCTGTCATATATAAGAACAGTCGTTTCACTTTCTGTGACGTGCAAGCCTCCAGTAATGTCTGAACCAACTTGGGACGCAATGTCGTCAAGCCCTCCATGATATAATAGATATCGAGCAAAGATGATGATGCATCCGGCAAGTTCAAACACTCCAACATGGCACGCTCTGGAGATGACACCAGCAAATCATGTTGATTGATTGTCATGGTTTCTACCCCCAACAGCTCATCACCCAGAAAAGAGGTAGTCATATATTTTATAGTCATATTCCACTCCTCTTTTAGTAACCATGAAGGTAACTTGTTGCTTTTGTCTGTAAACAGATAAGCCATAGGTTTTCCCATTGACAGGTAATGGGAGTATCCGCGGAGTTCCAAAGCTGTATATGCACCTACAACACAACTCTTACTAAGTTGAGTGTTGTATGACGATACAGCAGCAAACAGGCTTGGTTCTGTCCCGTGTATCTTATAAACTCCTTTCGATATACGGTCAAGCCATCCACTTTTCATATAAGCATACTGACCACGTGCATCCAATCCTTGACTTGAAAGCCACGAACCAAACAAGACCGATTCATTGGGCGCCGTCTCTAATATTTGCTGTATTTTTGTAGCCATCTTCGTTTATTTTATGAATACCAGCCTAAATTTGTTGCAAATATAGCTTTATTATTTTGTTCAACCAAACATTTTCCTCAAATAACGGCGATTTTTATAGAAATTTATTCTCAAATTCGCGTTTTTAGTGAATTAGGGAGTAAAAAACGTGCAAAAACTATAAGCAGAGATACAATTGCCATCAAAATAAAAAAGGGCGATAGTCCGAATCAATTTCTGGGCTTGGTTTAGTTTAATCCCATATTAAATATCTATAACCTAAACTAAACCATTTATCTTCCGTCTACTATTAATGTCATACCGAATGGTCAAGATCAAAGATTAGAAGAAAAGGAATAACACATTATAGGCTAAGACAAATGAGAACCAACACTTTTTAACAACACGATTTTGAGCTTAAAAAAACTCCGATTTTTCGTCAGATTACAAAGATATACAAAGAACTGCAAAGATAAATGTACCTAAAGGGACTGAAATTGGAAGTCACACTTCACTTGCTTCACAGCAATTGCAAGAATCTGCAAAAATCCGTGTTAACGAATGTGAATATACAAAGAACTGGAAAAACGTCTTTGCAGATGTTTGTATATTTTATTTTTGACGGCAGCTTCATTTGCAGATGTTTGTATATTTTCCGTCCCTCCTCCGTCCCTCGGCATAGTATCTGTCCCCCTTGATTGGAGGTATATGCGCTGATTATCAATTACTTATATTTGCAGATTTTACATTCTGCGTCGGGAAGTAGATTCTGCATCGGAAAGTAAGATATACTTACAAACGATTAACATCAATCATCATTGATTAGTAAGGCGTTCATTTTGAGCGCCTTTTATTTTTACTCATTCAGCGATAATCATCGTTGAAAAGCCTTTTTCAGCTCATTTTTGTACCGTATTTGTAACTCGCTTGTTACTCTCCGATTTCAGGTCGGAAAGGTCGTGGAGAAAGTTGACTATAGTTTACGACAGTTAAATAAAATGGAGAAATAATAAGAGAAATAAACCTCTAAAAGTAACGAATATGGCAACAAGTAAAATGAAAATCAAGAAGGTATGCGAGTGGTGTGGCACAACATTCTATGCCCAAAAACTAACAACACGCTTTTGTTCTCATCGGTGTAATAATCTTGCATATAAAGAAGCTGTTCGACAAAAAAGAATCCAAGAAGTAGAAGCCAAAGTTCAAACTTTCATCAGTGAACAATCTATATCCGATGTTAAGGATAAGGAATATCTATCATTCAAAGAGGCTGCAACTTTATTAGGATTAAGTAAACAAGCCATATATAAAATGGTATATGCAGGAAAGCAGCAAGCATTCCGCATCAGTAGTAGATTATCATTTATCCGCAAAGGTGATATAGACCGAATGTTGGAAGCTCGTCCTTATGAACAACGCCAACCTAAGGACACTATCCCCATCACCGACTTCTACACCACCGCAGAAGTCAAAGAGAAATACCACGTCAATGAATCGTGGATATTCGCCATTACCAAAAAACACGGCATTCCACGTACCTTCAATCGCGGCAAAACCTATTGGAGCAAGAAACATATCGATGCCTACTTTGCCAAGAAAGCCCCAGACCCGAACATCACCGAATGGTACAGCACACAGGAGATGCAAGATAAATTCGGCATGACCCTGTCGGCTATCTACACATTTGCCCACAAGAATGCCATCCCCAAGAAGAAAGAGGGCATTATGGTGTATTACTCGAAAAAGCACGTGGACATAGCAAAAGGAATCGCCAAGGCAGAAGAAACCATGTATTATAACGTAGCGGAAGCGATGGAGAAGTTTAACCTCACGCGAGACCAGCTCTACCATTATGTGAAATGGCATCATATTTCTAAGGTAAAGAAAGGGAAATACACCTTCATTAGCCGGGCTGAATTGGACAAGTTACTTGCCCCACCCAAGATTGAATGACGATTTTCCGGTTATCGTCCAGTGATATTGTTCGCCATTCTATCACCCGATTTCTTTGTGCCCAAAACAAATGTAAAACTCTAAATATCACCAGTTATGAATCACACCTGTACAAAAGTGACTGTTCGCCAAAGAGCGATTCGCAACGACCGTATTTCTTTGTATCTGGATTATTATCCGGCAGTACGCAATCCCGAAACGATGCAGATGAGCCGCAGGGAATATCTCGGCATCTATCTCTATGCCCATCCCAGAAACGAAATGGAACGGGCATTCAACAATGAAATGCTGAACAAGGCGGAAGCCATCCGCTGTATCCGTGTGCAATCTCTCATTAACGAGGAGTTCGGCTTCTTGGACAAGACTAAGCAGAAAGCCGATTTTCTTGCCTACTTCAAAAAGATGTGCCGCACCAAAGATGAGAAGTGGACTTTCGTGTACCAGCACTTTTACAACTTCGTCAAGGGCAAATGTACCTTCGGTGAAGTGAATGTAGATTTGTGCAAGCGTTTCCGCGAATACCTGTTGAATGCCAAGCAGCTCAAACATTCCGACCGTCCCATTTCGCTCAATTCAGCTTCCGGTTATTACTCGACTTTCCGTGGATTGTTGAAAATCGCCTACCGTGATAAGTGGCTTCGCAAGAACATCAACGACTTCTTGGATAAGATTGAACCGGAGGATGTGAAAAAGGAATATCTTACATTGGATGAAGTCAAGCAACTTGCAGCTACTCCCTGCGACATCCCCGTACTCAAAGCAGCCTCTCTTTTCGCTTGCCTCACCGGATTGCGCATTAGTGACATCCTGAAACTGCAATGGGAAGATTTTGAAATCGCCCCCGACCAAGGCTATTGCCTCCGCATCCGTACACAAAAGACCCAAACGGAAGCAACCCTCCCAATCAGTAATGAAGCATACGAACTGTGCGGCACACCCGGCACAGGAAAGGTTTTCAAAGGATTACAACGGAGCATGACGCAACATCCCTTAAAGAAATGGATTAAGCAAGCCGGAATTAATAAGCACATCAGCTTTCATTGTTTTAGTCATTACCTTTTATCCTATTCTCTGAAAACAAGCAATTTATACGAATCGCTTTATTAGGCAGGTAACGATTTAGAAACGAGCAGAATTCCCTTATCCGTCCTATTTTGCATTATTAATAATGAACGCTCATTCAGTACAAAGTTATCATTTTTTCTTGAGATTCTGTTATATTACAACATATAAATTTGCCATTGTTTTATACTACTATTTCAGAAAACTTTATTTATGCTATTTTTTGTGTTTTAACTCATACTATCCCATGTTTATTGATAAGCTATAAATTGTCATAATATAAAATCACCCATTTACAGAATTGGGAGGAATATATTTCTTTTGCATGAGCTGTCAATTCAGCTCTAAATGTGTTCTCATCTGGTAATGCCAAACCTAAATATTTATTATGTAGATAATGAAATTCTTGAAAATTACCAATATGATTCTGCATCAAATAGCAATCTAATTCGCGAACGACTTCATTAATAATCTTAAAATATTTTTTTACAGTTGCTTCAGAAACTCTAGTCATTGGAAGCATTGTAGGGGATCCATAATTTTGACTTAGATTTATCGAACGGCCAAAAGCATGACCAACATTATTCCTTATTTCGCGTAATTTTTCTAGCTCACCACAATGATTAGACAACGAATTAAAGGAATAACCAAATAAGCTATTTATTGCAGATATACGCGATTGCCACGTCCCTTTCGTACAATTGATCAAGTGCATTTCTGTTATTTTATTATCAATAACAGTCCCAAGTTTCAATTGTCTTATCCCGTCAATATGATGTGAAGCTCCAACAATCAAACCAGGGTCAGAATCAAATACTAACCTAAGAATTGATGCTATATAAGTTTCAAAACATGCTGATTGTGCCAATAATTGATTTAAGTTTGTCCAATTTGAAAATTGCTTAAAACTGTCCTGCCATTGTTGTATAGTTACTGAGGTGCTATTAGTTGCAAAATGTGTCTGAGCTAAATCTGTTCGTAAGGCGCCAGTTTGTCCCAACATTTTAAACGTATATTTTGAAGCACAATGCAAAGACCACATCATTCGTTGATGTTCTTCTTTGTGCTTAAGATAAACTTTACAAGGCCAACTCAAAGGTCGACATGGTTTCCAACGATTATAAGAATGAGCCATATTAAGGATATATTGAGAGACGAGATATCTTGTCCGAAAAGTGAATTAATAACATTTGTGTAAAATCTGCCAAAAATACTGCTCGTGCATACTCCAAATCTTCCGTTGTAAAACTAGCTACATTATTTGGATAAAAAACAATCTTCAACTTATGAATGTCTTTTCCATATGGTTCTATACTAATTGAACCATAATTCCTCCATGACACAGCTCGGTAAATGAATCTGTTACTGACTGGGTGATATAACCATGTTCTGATATCTGGCGATTCTATACCTCTTCTCAATATCGTAAAAAAAGAGGTTCGCGTAATATTTTCTCTTGTTTTTATAATATATAACATTTTATATTGATATTTATCTAGTTATTAAATTAAGTGTTATTTGAAGACTTACTCAAACACACATAGTTATATGATTGAGAATTATAATAAGAAGCGGATTATGTTTAGCAACCTCTTAATTATAATCTTATAACGTTATCTTTACCAAACCATTCTTGAGCTTTAGCAATTACATTTGCACTTGGCTTGTGATAAAACACAGCCAAATTTTCTTTAGCTCGCGTACAACAAACATAGAATATTTTTAGGCTTCGTGATTTTATAGTTTCACTTTTCCCATTATCTACAAAGACACTTTCAAAATTATAATTATTCCAACCACCATTATCTAAAACAACAAGTACATTGTTAAACTCTGCACCCTTAGTTTTATGTTGAGTAGAAAAAGGAGTTTTCCCTTCTAAATATTCATATAGCTTTTGAAATTCAGAATATTTTATTGACTTTACTCTATTATAAATATACTCTTTTTCCAACTTGAATCTTTCCAATTTTTCATCAATCAAACAAATATGCATTTCGTGTGCGTCATTGATGACCTCTTCAACTGTTTTATTTCCAACATTAATAAGGTTTTCTATATTATCCCGCAATATTCTTTTATCTGCTATTGTTCTTATCATAGGATAATCAGTTTTCCGTAAAAAATCATTATATTGCCGATTCTTGTATAATTCAATATTTCTCTGAATTTTAAATAAATGCCTAATCAAGCTATCTCGTTTAGAACCTTTTTTCTTATCATCGTCATCACTCTGTTTCTTGTCATCTAAAAGCTGATCTTTATCAACATAAATTTTAGACAACTTATCAAAGTTGTAATTCAATGCAAAAGAATATAGATCTGGATTGGCATCTATAAATAGTTGCATATTATGAGTCGGTTGAACTTTATTTAATTCTCTACCACTTTTACCATGTTGTAAAATATCAATAACCTCACCAAATGTTTTTTCTGAAAAATCAAGTAATATATTATTTTCCTTTATATAATTTTTGATCCTTTTATTGAAAGCTAGAATTAAATCCTTATCATAAATATCCATTAGTGATCTAAAACCAGCTTTGTCTGCAATAAGATTGTGCGTTAGGTTTAGTTCTTTAGTTTCATTAATGTCATTAAAATTCCAAGCATAACGTTCTGACAAAAACCGTTTAATAATACTATTATCGTCATTCTCTGAATATAAAAATAAAATACTCCCTTCTTTGGGTATTCCATCAACCATATTAGGAGCAGAAATATCGTTAGATGGTTCTTGGATTATTCCGTCTGTTCTCAGTCTATTTGCAAGTGTAATTACAGTTTTTGGATTCCTACGATTTTGAACCTTCTTTACTTCTTTAACTTGTCCGTCACTATCTCCTTTATATAGATCGATATTACCGATACCGTCGTCATAAATTGCCTGCATTGCATCACCAAAGAAGCCTACAATACATTTTTTAGGTGTTCTAGGAAAATATTCTAATAATATCTTCACAACTTCACTATGAGTATCTTGATACTCATCAATGAGTATGAACTTATATTTATCTTTTACGATATCACACAATTTAGGGTATTTATGAAACATATATTCAGAAACGAGTAATATTTCGTCATGTGAAATAATTCCATCTTTGAGTTTTAAGTATTCTTTATATTGAATACTTATAGGGTCCGTTCTGTTATCATAATAATCAGAAGGGACATTTGCAATATCATCTATTTTTATTTGCTGGACATTTTCATCATTAAGTAATACAATAAGCGCTTGTTTAAGCTCCTTTTGAAAATGCTTAATATTATCCCATAGAAAATCATGAATTGTAGAAACATTTAAGTTCTTATGATTTACACGTTCTTCAATTTCCCTAACAGCTGCATTTGTATATGTCATACAGGCGACTTTGGCAGTCGGGAAATCTGCTATAACTTGTTTGATTACTTGCACCAAAGAATATGTTTTACCACTCCCAGCACCACCGCTCAACAAGAAATTCTCTCCACTATAAACAAGTTCCATGATTTGATGAAACTCATCTTCAATTTCGTTAATTAGTCTTTCTTCAGCCATAATAACCCTTCTTTTATATACGATGGTATCTCCCAATTATTAAATGTTTCATTTGTATGGAATATAATATCCATTGCAAAATAAGTTTTCTTTTTTATACACTTCGCTGCCAAATCATATGCATCATTATCTGTTTCAAATAATTCTTTGTTTTTAAGTCCTTTAAATTTATCCTTATTACTATTGACAAACTCTCGATTTATATGAATGAAAGCATCTTCAAAACTTCGAGCATTATATCCACTCTCTGTTGTTTGATAAGTTATACATAATTTACCATTTTCCTGTGCTGTCCATGTATTATCAACTTTACTAAATATTTTATCTGTTAGTATACAATTCTTTAACTCGTTTATTGTTTTACCGCCAAAATAGTGCGATATAGCAGAATTAGAATAAGATATACCATCAGAAACTCTACATTTCTCACCGTCTGCATTTATTGCATCTAAGTCTGTTATAATTAAAGATTTTATACCTAAGAAATCTATAAATTTATCAAATATATGAGAATATGCACCAACTTCAATAATAGATATATTTTGCGAAAGTAATGGCAAATAAGGATCTTTCTCTCCTATATGTTTGTACTTTTCAGCTTCTTCAATATCTATTTTTTTCATCATTGTAGGAATAAGTATTCGCTCAGTATCTCCTTCAATTAACACAACCTTCTCCGCAAAAAATATTTCAGCTCTACTAATTGTAAGATATTGTGTTAGGAAATGATACTCCTTACTTCTTTCATCATAATCTTTTTTAAGATCTTTCAAATTTTTTGCATCAACACTATTACATCCATTCTTTTTTAGATACTTCACGTCGTCAAAATCGCTATCCGCTACTATATGTGAAGAATGTGTTGTTATTATATACTGTAGTTTTCTGCATTCTCCGTCTTCACGTTTTATACCCTCTCTCAAAAGCTTCTTAATATTTTTAATGAACACATATTGCATTTGCGGATGTGTGTGTGCTTCTGGCTCCTCTATAAATAATAAGTTTATATCAGCAGGCTTTCTTTCTTTTTCTCTTTTAAATTCTTGAATAAGGATTTCTATTTCAAATATCATATAGATTAAGTTCATATAACCTAATCCATTATAATGTTCTGGAAGTTTATTATGGTCATCATGTTTATATACAACAGTTGTGTTGCCTTTAAGCAATTCTCTATGTTGTAAATTAGATATGATTTCTATTTCAGATTCATTAGGCTTTATTCCGCCAAAATCCCCAACCTTCGCTATAATATCATGGAACAAATCAACATATATTCTACTAAGTTGATCGTCCGTTTCACTAAGTTTGTCTTTAAAAACCTCAACTGCCTCATTTTGTCTTTGTTTAGTTTCTGTTTTTTCGTAGATTTTCGAGGTTTGAGTTGACAGAGTTTTATCAATGTCCTTATTAGCAACATCTCTACGCGCACTGATGTATTTAAAATTTATTATATCTTTTGTGCTAATCAACTCTTTATCTAAATCTATATAATTATTCTCATTTGTAATTTTAGTATCCTTATTTATTTCTATAGATTTCCGTTGGAAATGAAAATAATTTGAAAAATTATCGGCAAGAAAATCATAAAGGCCTTTTGCTTTATATTGATCATTTTCCTCATGTTTATGTTCTTCCTTGATTTTAAAATTTTCCCAATCACTTTTTAGATCTATGTAGTTATTATATGGTAATATATATTCAAACCCTAATACTATTCGATTATTCTCAGGATCTAAATCCATCATAACTTTACTCAAATTTTCCAAATTACAAGTTTCTGTATATTCAATAAAAATTTTTAGTTTGATACCTTTTTCTATATAGTTATTAGGATCTAATATGTCGCCGATTATCAATTCTGATAACTCTTCTTTAAAATCAATATTAAAGTCATCAAAATGGAATTTATTATTATCTGAGCGATTTAGGAATTTATCAAGAGCAGATAAAATGGATGTTTTACCAGTATTGTTTTTACCGATTACTAATGATAATTCTTCTTCAATATCAATTGAAAAGTTTTTTAATAACCGAAAATTTTCAACCTGAATCTTATATATTTGCATAGGATTTTAATGTGGGTGTGACAATTATCAGCAAAGATACAAGTTATTTCTCAATTATTTCATTTTCAAGAAGAAGGATTTTATTGATGGATAAAACAAAAGCCACCTCAAACTATGTTGATGCATAATTTGTGGCAGCTTGTTTATAACTCTTCTATAATATTACAAAATCTCTAATGACTTTTTTATTGCAGCATCAAAGATTTGACGTTTCTTTTCCGTAAAAAATGGCATACCCCAAATATTGAAGTTTGTTCCTTGAGTTGAAAATTGGATATCGGCATTACCCCTTATCTCTTTCATTGCATCTTCTTTCCATTTATCTGTTGTCCGTAAATGCTCTCCTTTAGGCTCAATGAAAATTTGAATATAATCAGCCTTTCCTACATCATTCTTCTTTCTCAAGAATAGTACATAATCCGGTTGATATGCATCACCGGATGTCAAACTATATATTTTGAAGTCTTTTTCATTTCTAAGTAGGTATATATCTTCGTATTTTTCAGCAAGTTTAGAGTATATTGACTCAATATACCGAATGAGGTGTTTTTCCTCAGATGTTCCATAGCAATCTTCGTAAGCATGCCAATTTACGCATGATAAATCCAAGCGCAATTCCGGATTGTCTGTCTCTTTCATTGATTTTCCATATTCCTTGTCCATAGTGGAAAAGCCACGCGACTTTGACCCTTTTGGCCAAGCAGGATTGTCCCCTTTGGCTACAATATGATTGACCCTTTTGGCCAAAATAGTATTGACCACTTAGCTCACCTATTTGTTATAGATTTTTTTGTGTAGATTTGAGTGCCCGAGTCCTGGTGTAACGGGGGTGATAATAAAATCTATACAAATGGATAAACGAATCAAAAACATTTTAAGATGTTATGCGGCCGGCATGGGAATCAAGGAAACGGCGTCCACGTTTTGTATCTCCCGTAATACGGTCCGCAAGTATGTCCGCCTGTTCCTTTCAAGCGGTAAGAGTATTGAACAGCTTCTTTCCCTGTCCGACGGGCAGTTGGACGAGTTGTCCGGCTGTACGGCATCCCGTCATCGGGAGCCTTCCCCCAGAAGGATTGAATTGGAGGCCTTGCTTCCCGGATATGTATCCCGCCTGTCACGCAAAGGCATGAGTGTTCGAAAACTGTTCAAAGAGTACCATGCCGAATATCCGGACGGCTATCAGTTGTCTTCCTTCAAACGGATTGTCCGCGAATACAGATTTCACATCAAGGTCGTCGGCCATGTCGAGCACTATGCCGCCGACCAGATGTATATTGACTTTGCCGGTGACAGGCTTGAAGTCGTTGATGAAATGACGGGTGAGACGAAGAAAGCCGAGGTGTTTGTCGCCATCCTTCCGTTCAGCCATTATACCTACTGCGAAGCCGTGTGGTCTCAACGCAAGGAAGACCTGATAAAGGCATGTGAGAATGCCATGCGATATTTTG